>Ga0207684_10000040_pt1 | contig 262703 bp, 273 predicted proteins | sample KBSK5501metaG_FD_184342 | JGI IMG/M metagenome (GOLD analysis project Ga0207684, IMG submission 184342) | Corn, switchgrass and miscanthus rhizosphere microbial communities from Kellogg Biological Station, Michigan, USA - KBS K5-50-1 metaG... | ecosystem: Host-associated > Plants > Roots >... | reverse complement strand
CGTAGGCGGCCGCGTCGCAGGCGTGGCGGTAGTTCTCGCAGGTGTAGAAGAAGCGGCCCACGCTCTCGGTGCGGGCCCGCTTGAGGAGCTTGTGCTCGTCGAACTCGAGGCTGGCGCCGTGGGCCCGGCGCAGTGTCTGCCGGGTGCGCGCGATCAGGACCAGGTGAGCGAAGCCGATCTCGCCACTCTCTACCGCCGCCTCGCTGGCCGGCAGGTGCTTAAGCTCCTGGCCCACGCAGATGCGGTCGCGAATCGCGCCCTCGCCCATCTGGTACCAGATCCGGAGCCAGTCGACGGGGTTGGCGAAGCCGTGCTTTTGGTGCTCGCCGCTGGCGGCCATGTAGGCCAGGCTGACCGACCAGACCAGCTCCCGGCGGTCGATCTCCAGCTTCTGGAGGGCGACGTACTGGAGGCAGGAGGCCTCGTCGACCTCGTCTCTTGACAGGGCCAAACGCATGTTCGTATCATACCAGGTCCCGAACGTAAGTTCGGCGTCTTAACACCGCGGCGCCAGCCCGGCTAGGCTGCCGAGCGTGCCCGCCGACCTTCCCCCGGGCTTCCGTGAAACCGTTTGCGCCAGGCTGGCGGCCTTTCCGCGCCAAGTGGTAGCAGACGCCGCGCTGATTCCCGCCGCGGTCGCAGTCGCCGTCCTGGCCAACCGGGCCGGCGCCCCGTCGTTCCTGCTCACCCGGCGCGCCGCCGACCTGCGCCGGCACGCCGGGCAGTGGGCTCTCCCCGGCGGGCGCCTCGATCCAGGCGAGTCGGCGGCCGCCGCGGCCCTGCGCGAGCTCTGGGAGGAGGTCGGGGTGCCGAGCACCGGCGTGGAGTTGGCGGGCGAGCTCGATGACTACGTGACGCGATCCGGATACCTGATCACGCCGGTGGTGCTCCTGCTGCCCCCCAGCCCGCGCCTGCGGCCGAATCCCGCCGAGGTGGCGGGCGTCTACCGGGTCCCGCTGGCCGTGCTCGAAGCCTCCGGCAACCCGATCCTGCAGCAATCGGCGGGCGCCACGACCCTGCGCTTCCGGATCCTCGGCCGCCTCATCAACCCACCCACGGCGGCCATCCTCCACCAGCTCATTGAGGTCGCCATGCACGGGCGCAAGACCCGGGTCGGGCACTTCGTGCAACCCCAGTTCACCTGGACCTGATCAGACGGCGTAAGTCGGCATACTGCCCCCATGCCGGGACGGCGCCCCGTGGATCTGCGCGCGCTGCTGCTCGCGCTGGCGCTGGGAGCCGTGACCGCGGTGCTGCTCTGGATCGGCGACTCGCACCTGGTGCGCCGGGACTGGCTGCCGGGTGTGCTCATCTTCGGCGCCGGGCTGGCCGCCGCCGGCGGCACCGTGCGCCTGCTGCGCCGCGCCGGCGTGGGCCGCTGACCTGTCGCGAACAGGCCTGGTGCGGCTGGCCGCGCTGCTCGGCGCGGTCGCCTGCGTCCTGGTCGCCTTCAGGGCGCTGCCGGCCTTCCAGACCGGGAGCGACCTCAGCCGGCGGCCGGCGGTGATCGTCAACGACACGGCGGCGCCGGTCGTGGTGGCGCACTGCGACGACAGCGCCTGCGTCCATACCAGCGGGCGGGCCACCGTGGGCCCCGGTCAGAGCCTGCGCGTGGGCTCGGGGCACTGGGTGATCGAGGACATCGGAGGAAGTCGGACCGGCTGCCTCACCGCCTCCGCCGGCCAGCGGCTGCCGGCGTCGCAGGCGGAGCCCTGTCCCGCCTGACGGTTAGCATCGCTCGATGCCAAAGCCGTACCTGCACTTCTCCCGCGAGGAGTTCGCCGACCGCCAGGCCCGGGTCCGCCGCGCCCTCGCCGAGCGCGGGCTGGACGGGCTCCTGCTCTCCCGGATCGAGGACCAGTACTGGCTCTGCGGCCTGGACACCGAGGGGTTCGTGATCTTCCACGCGATGTTCATCGGCGTCGATGGCCAGCTGACCCACCTCAGCCGGACGGCCGACCTGGCCAGCATCGACTTCTCCTCGATCTGCAAGGACGTGCGCGTGTGGGAGGACGCGGCGGGCAACCCCAAGTCGAAGGCGATCAAGGAGATGCTGGCCGCCCACGGCATGCAGGGGAAGCGCATCGGCGTCCAGCTCGACAGCTTCGGCATGCTGCCCAACCTGTACCTGGAGCTCAAGGAGGCGCTGGACGGCTGGTGCAAGCTCGTCGACGCGTCCGACCTGGTGCGCCTGATGCGCCTGGTCAAGAGCCCGGCCGAGCTCGACCACCACCGCCGCGCGGGCGAGATTCTCGACCGGGCCTGCGCCCGGGCGATCGAGCTCACCGGAGCCGGCGTCGACGAGGGCTACGTGATGGGCCAGGTGTACCAGGTGATGTGGGAGAACGGCGCCGACATCCCCGCCTGCCGGCTGCCGATGGGGCATGGTGAGAAGGCCATGAACGTTCGCTACGCGACCGGCAGCAGCCAGATCGACGCCAACGACCAGGTGACCTTCGAGATGGGCTGCGCCTGGCGCCACTACCACGTGGCCGACATGTTCACGGTGCTCACTGGGCCCCAGGTCGACCCGCGCCACCTGCGCATGCACGCGGCCTGCGTCGACGCGCTCGAAAAGGTGCAGGACACGCTCCGGCCCGGACGCACGCTGGCCGAGGTCTACGACGCGCACCGCGCCACCCTGGCGCGGCATGGCTACGAGAAGGCCGCGCTCAAGGCCTGCGGCTACACGATGGGCGCGACCTTCCCGCCGACCTGGATGGAGATGCCGATGATCTACCGGGACAACCCGACGGTGATCGAGAAGAACATGGTCTTCTTCACGCACATGATCCTGAGCGACTTCGACACCGGGCTCACGATGTCGCTGGGCGAGACCTCGATCGTCACCGACGGCAGGCCCGAGGTGATCACGCACGTGCCCCGCGAGCCGATCGCCGCGCGGAGTGTGGCCTAGCGCCCCTTGAAGCTGGGCGCGCGCTTCTCCTCGAATGCGCTGGTGCCCTCGACCAGGTCCTCCGAGGCCTCGATCGTCTTCTGCAGGGCCTGGTAATAGCGCACGCCGTCGGCGATGCTGAGGTCGCGGGAGCGCAGCGCCAGCTCCTTGGTCATGCGCACGGCCATCGGCGCATTGGCGCAGATCTGCTCCGCCACCGCGCGCGCCCGCGGCAGAACCTGGTCCGGCGCCACCACCTCCTGCACCAGGCCGATCCGGTGCGCCTCGTGCGCGTCGATGAAACGCCCGGTCAGCAGCAGGTACATGGCGTTGGACATGCCCACGATCCGCGGCAGCAGCTGCGCACCGTACCCGTGGAGCAGGTTCCATTTGACCTCCGGGGTGCCGAACTGCGCCCGCTCGGATGCGATCCGGATGTCGCAGATCAGGGCCAGCTCGAGCCCGCCGGCCAGGCAGTAGCCGTTGACCGCCGCGATCAGCGGTTTCTGGACCTCCAACCCGAGATCGAAGCGATCGGCGCGGGTGGCGCGCCACCCAGGTTCCTCGGCGCCCGGCGCGTGCATGGTGACCAGGTCGGCCCCCGCGGTGAAAGCCTTCTCACCCGCGCCGGTCACGATCCCCACCCAGATCCGGTCGTCGCGGTCGATCTCGGTCAGCCGCTCAGAGATCTCGCGGTACATCTCGGAATCCATGGCGTTGTGCTTCTCGGGACGGTCGAGGGTGAGGACGGCGATCTTGCCATCCCGTTCGAATCGCACGGGCATGAGCCTTTCTCCTAGACGCCCAAGAGGCGCGCAGCGTTGTCCCCGAGCCACTTCTCGAGGGCTTCGGGCTTGATGGGCAGCTCGCGGGCCTCGGCCAGCGAGCGGTCGAACGGCAGCATGCAGTCGGTGGCCCAGAGCACGCGGTCCTGAAGCAGCGACTGCCCGTAAACCAGCAGCGGCTCCCACCCAGTGCCCGGCTTGGCTATGTAGCGGGGCGAGATGGCGCCGATCTCGATGTACACGGTGGGATGCTTCCAAGCGATCGCCACCAGCTCGGTGACCCACGGCCAGCCGCCGTGGTTGGCGACCAGGGTCAGGCCCGGGAAGTCGCAGGCCACCTCGTCCAGGTACAGGGGCCGGCCGAAGTCGATGGTGCGGTCAGACGAGAAGTTGACCGAGCAATGGACGGTGACCGGCACCTCCAGCTCGCGGCACTTGTCGTAGAGCGGGTAGAAGCGGCGGTCGTTGCAGCGCAGGCGATAGGCGAAGGGCTGCAGGTTGACCCCGCGGGCGCCTCTCTCGTTGACCTCGCGCTCGACCAGCGCCGCCATGTCGTCGTCGGCTTCCGGGTTGACCGTCACATAGGGGATGAAGCGCCCGGGGTGCCGTTCGCAGGCGCGGAAGACGGCGTCGTTCATCTTGAGGTGATCGCCGAACCCCCACTCCGCCTGCAGGACCGCCAGCTCGACGCCGGCCTGGTCCATCGCCTCGACCATGGCGTCGATGGTCTCAGCGCCTCGCTCGCGCGCGTACACCCGGTCGTAGTTGCGGAGATAGGAAGCCACGTCCTTCTCGTACTCCTCGACCGGGAGCGTCACGCGGAAGTCGATGACGCGCCCCACGATCAGCGCAGCAGGTGCTTCTGAATCTTTCCGGTCGGCGTCTTGGGCAGCTCGGCGAGCACCTCGACGATGTCCGGCACCATGAACCTGGGCACTCGGGTGCGCAGGTACTCGCGCAGCTCCTCAGCGTCGATCGTCATGCCCGGCTTGGGGACCACGGCGACCTTGAGGTCGTCCTCGGTGTGAGGCGAGGGCACCGCCACCGCCGCCGACTCCAGCACTGCTGGGAAGGTGTTGACCTCGCGCTCGACCTCGAAGGACGAGATGTTCTCGCCGCGGCGCCGGATGTAGTCCTTGATGCGGTCGACGAAGTAGTAGTTGTCTTCCGCATCGCGCCGGAAGGCGTCGCCCGAGTGCAGCCAGAGGTTGCGCCAGGCGTCGACCGTCGCCTCCGGGCTGTTCTGGTAGCCGGTGGCCGTGATCCAGGGCTCGTCCGTGCGAATCACCAGCTCCCCGACCTGGCCCACCGGCACCTCGCGGTCGTGCTCGTCCACGATCCGGGGCTGGAAACCGGGCACCGGGCGCCCCGCCACCGTGGGATCGGTGACGCCGAACTGCGCGATCAGCGGCACGCTCACCTCGGTCGACCCGTAGCAGGTCCCGATCCGGACGCCGAACCGGAGCCGGAAGTCCTCGAGATCGGCCACCAGCGGGACCAGCAGGATCCTGTCCAGCGGGTTGTCGGCGTCGTCTGGACGCGGTTCCTGGCGGGCCAGGAAGTTGGCCATCGCGCCCAGCAGGAACGAGACCGTGGTGCCGGTCTCCCGCACCACCGACCAGAACTCGGTGGCGCTGAAGCGGCGCCGCACGATCGCGGTCACCCCGACCTGCAGGCAGGCGTAGACGAGCGCCCACTGGCCGGCGATGTGGAAGAGCGGCAGGGGCGCGTAGTAGATGTCGTCGGGCGCCAGCTCCAGCGTCTGTCCCGCCAGGTTGGCGTACATGTAGGCGTGGGCGTGCGCCACCCGCACCCCCTTGGAGGGACCGGTGGTCCCCGACGTGTACATGATCGCCACGATGTCGTGCTCGTGGACCTCCGGAAGCTCCGCCTCGGGCAGCTCGGCCGCACGCTCGAAAGCGCTCTCCCAGCCGCCGTCGCCCTCCACCACCAGCAGCTTCTCGACCGCCCCCCGGTCCTCACCCAGAGCCTCGATCCGCTCCACGAAAGGCGACTCGATCAGCATCAGGCGGGCGCCCGAGCTCCGGACCTGGTGGCGCAGGATCTCGCCCCGGTACTCGGTGTTGACCGGCACCTGGATGGCGCCCAGCAGCGCGATCCCGAGCCAGGCGTCCACGAAGCGGATGGTGTTCTCCTGCATCACCAGCACTGCGTCGCCCTGCGCGACACCCGCCTCGCGCAGCACCCGCGCCGCCTTGCGGGCGCGTGACCAGAGGTCCGCGAAGGTGTAGTCCGCGTCGTCGAACCGGATCGCCACCTTATCGGGCCACGCGCCGGCGGCATTGCGCAGGACACGTGTGACCACGCGGTCCCCGGTGCGGCTCAGGACGGCGGTCGCGGCCACCTCGGAATCTTAGTCAGACGATCCCGCGGTAGTCGTCGGCATCGATCGGCACCTCGATCACCGTCGTGCGGCCGGCCGCGAAAGCCGCGCGCACGGCCGCGATCAGCGCGTCAGCGCTCTCCACGCGCAGGCCGTCCACCCCGGCGGCTCGCGCCACCAGCACGCTGTCGATGGGCTCGAAGTCGACGCCGTAGTTGGGCAGGCCGCGATTCTCCTGACCGATCCGGATCAGCGAGAGCGAGCGGTCGGCGAGCACCACCGCCACCAGCGGCGCCCCGGCCCGGCGGGCGGTCTCCAGCTCCTGGCTCATCATCGCGAAGCCGCCGTCGCCCATCACCGCCAGCACCGGCAGGTCCGGCCGGGCCAGCTTGGCCCCAATCGCGGCCGGGAGCCCGTAGCCCATGCCCGAGAGGCCGTTCGACATCCAGAAGCCGGCCGGCTCCCGGCTGGGCCAGAACTGGCCGAAGACGAACTTGTGCGAGCCGACGTCGGTGGTGACCACGGTGCCGGGTGGCGAACCGGCCGCCACAGCGGCCACCACGCCGGTCGGTCGCAGGGAGTCGTGGCCGGCCTCGTAGATGTCACGCCGGCGCGCTTGCTGGGCCGCGAAGGCGTTCGCCCAGGCGCGCGGCGCGGGCTGCACCGTGAGCTCCTCGAGCAGCGCCTCATGGGAGACCAGCCGCGCCCCTTCAGGGACGTAGCCGGTGGCGCAGGGCGACTCCAGCATCCAGGCGATCTCGGTCGTGGCGTGCCACGTCTTGTCGATCTCGACCGGGTCCAGCCCCCACCCGACCACCAGGTCGGCGGCGGCGAGCGCGTCCAGCATCACCTCGTCGATCGCCATCCCGCCGAAGACGCCGACAAAGCCGGGCCCCGTCTCGTCGACCATGCCTTTGGCCTTGGGGGTGACGCCGTGCGGCAGGCCCCAGGCCTCGAGCCATTTCCTGATCAGCGGGGCGGTCCCCCAGCGGGTGCCCAGGCCGACCAGCACCAGCGGCCGCTCGGAGCGAGCCAGCCGTTGGGTCAGGGAGGCAGCAGACCCCCTCCCCCACGGGGAGGGTTGGGGTGGGGGAAGCTCAGAAGACTCATCCCCGGTAGCGTCGGCACGCGCGTCCTCCGCCGAGAGCGTCAGGTACGCAGGGCCGAGCGGCTCGGTCACGGCCGCCCGGACGGCTGCCCGCACCGCTTGCCGGGCGGCGCCCGGCCGCACCGCGGCCGCCAGCTTGGTCACCGGCCCGAACACTTCCAGCAAGGGCACCCGCTGGTGCGTGTGGCCGGCCGGGTAGGAGTCGGGCAGCTGCGCCGAGATGGCGACCAGCGGCTCCCGGTCGAGCAGGCTGTCGGCGATCGGGAAGAGCAGGTTGCTGGCGCCCGGGCCGAGGGTCGTCACGCATACCCCGGCGGTGCCCTTGAGCTTCCCGTAAACGGCGGCGGCGATCCCGGCGCTGGCCTCGTGGCGGCAGAGCGTGAACGGGATCCCGCGCCGGCGCATGGCGTCCAGCAGGTGCAGCACCTCGCCGCCCGGCAGGCCGAAGGCGCGGTCGACACCGGCCAGCGCCAGCTCGTCGGCGACCGCGTCGGCGACGGTGACGCCGCTCACGGGATGGGGTGGCGACCGGACCAGGCAGTCGCCGCCTCGTAGGCAGCGGCCGCGCGCAGCACGCGTTCGTCGTCACCGGGGCGGCCGAGCACCTGGAGGCCGATCGGCAGCCCCTCCGCGCTGAAGCCACAGGGCACCGAGACGGCAGCCCCGCCAAACAGGTTCGCCAACCAGGTGTACACGGGCGCCGGCCGGACGTTGATGCGCAGGCCGAGCGGGCGCGGGCCGGCCGGGATGGGGTCGGCCAGCGCGCCGACCGTAGGCATAACCAGCACGTCGCAGGCCGCCAGCGCCTCACCCACCCCGGCCGCGATGTTGCGCCGGGCCCGCTGGGCGTCGACGTAGGCGGTGGCGGGCAGCAGATTCCCGGTCTTGAGCACGAGCCGGAACTCGCGGCCGAACTCCGGGCCGTGCTCGCGCAGCGCCCGCCGATGATATGCGGCGGCCTCGGACATCGTTATCAGGTAGCCAGTCGCGATCACGTCCTCGATGGTGAAGGGCAGCTCGATATCCACCAGCGCGGCGCCAGCCGCGGCCAGGTCCGCGATGGCCGCCTTCACGGCGGCCGCCACCTGGGGGTCGCAGGTGGCGGCCCAGAAGCCCCGCGGCACGCCGACGCGCAGGCCCTCGATGCCGCCATCGAGCTGGAGCCGCCGCGACGCCGCCGCCTCGAACATGAGCGCGGCGTCCTCGACCGATCGTGCCAGCGGGCCCGCGTGGTCGAGGCTCCAGGCCAGCGGGATCACACCCTCCAAGCTGAGCAGGCCCTGGGTCGGCTTGAAGCCGACCACCCCGCAGTGGGCGGCGGGGAGCCGAACCGAGCCTCCGGTGTCGGTGCCCCAGGCGCCGAAGGCCAGCCCGGCGGCCACCGCCACCCCGGCCCCGGTGCTCGAGCCGCCGGGGCTGCGGTCCCGGTCCCAGGGATTGCGTGCGGGCGGGAAGTGGTCGGCGAAGGTGGCGGCCGCCAGCGCGAACTCGTGGGTCGCCAGCTTGCCCAGCACCACCGCCCCCGCCTGCCGCATGCAGCGGACCAGCTCCGCCTCGCGCTCGGCGACGTTGTCCTTGAGCACAGCCGACCCGGCGGTGGTCGGGCCCACGTCGTAGAGGTCCTTGAACGCGATCGGCACGCCGTGCAGAGGTCCCCGCACGCGGCCCTCGGCAATCTCGGCGTCGGCCCGCGCCGCCTCCGCCAGCGCCGATTCGGCGAAGACCGCGTAGTAGGCGCCCAGCTCCGGGTTCAGGCGCTGGATGCGATCGAGCAGCGCGCGCGTGACCTCGACCGCGGCCAGCTCGCGGGCGCCGATCGCCCGCCCGGCCTCAGCCAGGCTCAGGTAGTGCAAGCCGTTCCACGCGCTGGATCCAATCGGCCAGCACCTCGTAAACCGGGCCCAGCTCGGCCAGCTCGTCCTCACCGGCGTCGAGGCCGCGAGCCCGAAGCTGGCCCCCGATCTCGCGCAGAATCTCCGGCGAGGACATCCGCAGAAGTTTGATCCAGTTCCGAGGCGCGGCGCCCGCGCGCCACCGCTTCAGCGTCATTGGCTTCCCCTGGGACTTCGGGTCCTCGCTCGGCCGCCCCGGCGCCCGCTATGGGCCGGAGGAGATCCGCAAGAGCGCGGCCTGGAACCTCAACCGCATCCGGGAGGGCCGGGTCTGGGACGTGGAGGGCGGCCAGGTCGTGGACCTCAACGCGGTCGAGATCGCCGACCAGGGCGACGTCGAGATCGCCGCCCACGACACCGAGCTGACCTTCCAACGCGCGCAGGCCATGGTCACCGAGGCGCTTGCCGGCGATCGCTTCCCGATCGTGCTGGGCGGCGACCACGCCATCTCGCTGCCCCCGATCCGGGCCCTGGCGGCGGCCCGCCAGCGGATCGGTATCGTCCAGCTGGACGCCCACCTCGACCTCGTCGACTTCTCGCCGCGCCAGGGCTCGCTCTCCCAGAGCAACCAGATCCGGCGCGCCCTCGAGCTGCCTCAGATGAGCGCGGCGCGGCTTATCCAGGTTGGGTTGCGCGGTCTCAACTACCCGGAGTACGCGGACTTCTGCCGCCAGCAGGGCATCACCCAGCTGACCGCCGGCGAGGCGCTGGAACAGGGTGCCGAGGCGGTAGCAGCCCGCTGCCTGGACGTCGCGGGCGCCGACGGCGCCGCCATCTACCTCACGCTCGACATCGACGCTCTCGATCCCAGCAGCGCGCCCGGCGCCGGCGCCCACGAGCACGGCGGGCTGACCCCGCGGTTCGTGTCGGCGCTGATCCGGCGCCTGGCGCCGGCGGTCTCGGCGTTCGACATCGCGGAGGTCAATCCCATGTTCGACCTGCACGGGATGACTTCCAACCTCGCCAGCAAGCTGATGTGGGACCTCATCCTGGCGCGGGTCAGCGCCGCTTGACCGTCAGCGTCCTGCGCAACCTCGAGATGCGCACGCGCGACGGGGTGGCGCTGCGGTCGGACGTCTGGCGGCCGGCCGGCAGCGGTCCCTTCCCGGTCCTGCTGATGCGCACCCCGTACGACACGACCCAGGCCTCGACCATCAACTACGCGCACCCGGGCTGGTACGCCGAGCAGGGCTATCTCGTGGTGCTCCAGGATGTGCGCGGCAGCTGGGCGTCGGCGGGCGACTTCGAGCCGTTCGCGCACGAGCAGCTGGACGGCCATGACGCGATCGAGTGGGCGGCGTCGCTGCCGGGTTCCAACGGCCGGCTGGGGATGTACGGCGGCTCCTACGGGGGCGCCACCCAGCTGCTGGCGGCGCGTGGCGCACCGGCCGCACTCCAGGCGATCGCGCCGGGAGTCACGGCAGCGCAGTACTACGACGGCTGGGCCTACCAGGAGGGCGCCTTCGCCCTCGCCGTGAACGCGTCCTGGGCCAGCGACCTGGCGGCCGACCAGGCCCGGCGGGCCGCGGCCGCCTAACACGTGGTTCGGGGCTCCTCGGCTCGGATCGGGCACGGGTCGCTAGTGCAACGCGCCGTAAATAGCTTGATGGTTGAGAGCGGCATGCCCCGGTGCCGCCCTCCAATCCGCCCACCACCCGCAGCTGGATGAGCCTGGTCGAGGTCTACTTCTCACTGCTTCACCGTCGCGCGCTCTGCCGCGCCGTGTTTTTTGTAACGTGGGCAGCCTGGTTACCGCGGCCATCCAACGATGCATCGAGGCGTGGAATGAGACTGTCGACCTTTCGCGTGGGTCACGACGGCCCACCAGATCCTCGCCAAGGCCCAACCGTCAACTGATTTTAGCCGCAAGGCTAAGGCTGCTAAATTGCGCTGCCGTGCACTTCTTTCGCTGGGCGGCTGAAGGGCGGCTACACCGTCGCCTTGCACATGGGCCAGCTGGTGCGCTAACCCGCGTGCTGCAGTAGGACAGCGAGCGTGGCGTCGTCGATGCCGCCCGACGAGGTCGCATTGATGTATACCGTGCGCCCATCAGCGGTCCTCCAGCCGACCAGCAAGATCGAACTTAGATTGGCAGTCCGGATTACAAGGTATTGGCTCCCGCCGATTGTCTCCACCCTCTGGACGACAACGCTTGAAGGCTTCACGGCTGACTGGAAGCTATTTCCAGCCTGAGGCGCATTGGTGATGACCTGGATTGCTTTGCCAGCCACGATGTAATCAATCTTGATGGCGGGAGTACCCAAGCGTTTGCCGTCGCTGAAGACAGCTGGGGTGTCGTAGGTGACACTACTGATCGTGATTGATGGGTCTCCAGAAATCACGACCGGCGCGAATCCCGCACGGGCTTGCGCGTCTGCAACGTCTCTCATCGACACTGCGGCGGGGGCCGCCGATAGTGGCCGTTCGGCCACCGTGCCATGAGCCAAAGCCGGAAGTCGCTGGATCACGACTGGCAGGTTTGGCGGCGCGGCGCCGGAGACTTTGGAGCCGCCAAGAGCAAGTGCCAAACCGATGACGCCAGCGGAGAGCCACAGCCACCTGCGATTCCGCGTCGGCGCCACGGCCAGAGGAGCACCGAATGTCACCAGCTCACCAAGATTCCGAAAGCGATCATTGCGCGTCATCAGTGTCCTTCCTCAACATGCCGATCCATTCCCAGTCGAGTCGTCAAAACACCACCAATCGTGATAGGGAACGGGCCAGACAAAAGTGTATTGCGTTCCAACTTGGAAGCCGTTGATGTCGTACTCCGTGATCTGGATTTGGCCCTGCCACCACCAGTTGGCCAGCATGTTCGTGGTGAAGGGAGTGCTGAAACACTTCGTCGTCCACTGGAGGTTCTGGTTCTGCCCGTAAACGCAGACAGAGTAAACGTAGCCCAAGTTATCGATGAACTCAAGCTGCTCGCCGCTGCCGCCGGCTGAGACTGGGCCAGCAGACGACAGCAGTAGCAGCGCTACCGTCGCCCCCGCCACGACCAGGCGCCTCAAACGGGCCATGATCGCGGAGAGAGTAGTTCAGGCCCGCTGCGATGTCAAGTGAGTTGGTCAAGCGAGCACCCGCTGAGGGGTGTCTGTGCCCAGCACCGTATCCGCGCACGAGGGGCCAAGCTGCTCGGCTCAGCGCGAAAGATGTATAGCCACCTCCACTCCTATTGGAACTTGACGAGCCCTAAGGGCCCGGTGGGCAGGCTCCCCTCAACGGTTTCAGGAGCTAGCGGAGCGCACCGTAAATAGCTTGACGGTAGGGCCTAATCGTAGGAAGATCGCGGCATGTCAGCTGCCGCCCCACCCACGGCTACGAGACCAGGTTTGGAGTACCGCTCGGTGGCTGGGCGAAAGCTGGATGTTGTTCCACGCCTCCATGAATCGATGGATGGCGGTGACCAGGCTGCCCAGGTTGCGAAACACGCCGCGGCGGAGAGCGCGACGGTGAAGCAGTGAGAACCAGACCTCGACCTGGTTCATCCAGCTACCGCGGGCTCCAAGCGATGTCGGGACAGCTGATCAGCGTCCCTTCACGTAACGATTGGAAGCCGAAGACATCGCGGTCCAGCACGAAGTTGATGGCCGCTTGCCTGACCGCCGCATCCAACGTCCAATCCGTCACTTGCCGCCGCCGGAATGGTATGCGCGGCGAATCGACTCTGACTTGACTGATCCATGACGGCGCGGTAATTCGGAGCCGGCGGCGATACTCCCGACCAGCATGGGCCGGGGTGACGAGGAAGGGATCGCAGGCACATCAGCAAGCCGTGAGTACGAGCGGAGGAAAGCGGCTCGTGAGGAGCGCGTCAAGGGCCGGCTGGGTGGCTTCCTAGGTGGAGTCGTGCTGGCGATCAGCGACGATCCCGCATCGACGAGGGCATGGGCCCGGGGAGCGATCGGCGAGCGGAAGCTCGCGCAAGCCCTTGCTGGAGTGCCGGGGATTCGCGTCCTCCACGATCGCCAAGTGCCGGGCACGCGAGGCAACATCGACCATCTCATCGTGTCGGAGGCCGGGATATTCGTGGTCGATGCCAAGCTGTATCAGGGCGAGATCAGGGTCCGTGACGTTGGCGGCTTGTTTAAGTCAGACCATCGCCTCTACGTCGGCATGCGCGATTGCTCGCACCTCGCTACAAACATGGGCTGGCAGGTCGACGCGGTGCTGCGCGCACTCCATGCAGCGGGATTGGATCCCACTCCCCCGGTGACGCCGGTTCTGTGTTTCGTGGACGGTGAATGGCCCCTCCTGTTCCCGGCGGAGGAGTATCACGGAGTCCGGCTAGAAGGCAAGCGCTCGATCAAGAAATTACTGACTCGGGGTCAGCTCCTAGCCTCCGACAGTGTCGACGGTATTTATCGAAGGCTAGCGGCGGCGTTCCCAGCTAAGTAGCGCTGGAAGCACCCTTTCATGAAAGCGAGCCTCTCAGGCGCGCTTCAGACGTACCTTTTCATCAAAACGAGCCAATCGAGCGCCTCCCTGAACCAGCTCACCCCCGGCTGCTGTCCACCCCCTCGTCGAACTCGACCATGTCGGCCGGTTTGACCACCCGCGCCGTGAGCAGCACGTCCTGGATCGCGAACAGCTCCTCGATGGCCAGGTGGGGCAGCGTTTCCGCCGTGACCTGGACCGGCCAGGGCTCGGGGAGGAACGCCGCCAGCACCGTCAGCCTCCTGAACGCCGGTTCGCCGATCCTCCGATCCCCGCGCTGGACCATCGCCTCCAGCTGATGCAGGAGCCGGTCGGTCGCGCCCAGCAGGCGGCGCAGCCACTCCGCGTCCTCGCCCTCCGGCGGCCGAGGCGGATCGGTACCCACCTTCCCATGCTGACCTCGCTGGCGCAGGGATTCCTGAGAATTCGCTGAGAATCCGGACCTGCCCCAACATGTACCGGCATGAGGCCGGCCGCGGCGGCGACCGCCGCCACGATCCTGCTGGCCGTCGCCGCGCTCCTCCTCTACCAGCACGACGGCGGCTGGATGTACGACGCCAGGGTCTACCGGACGGCCGGCGACGCCGTGCTGCGCGGCCTCGATCTCTACTCGCCCGCGCGGGGCCAGCACTTCACCTACACCCCCTTCGCGGCGCTGCTCTTCGCCCCCCTCTCACTGCTTGCGCTGACACCCTTCGCGCTGCTCTGGACGGCGCTCTCGATCGCCTGCCTGGGCGCCGCGGTCTGGCTGAGCCTGGACTGGATCGCCGTCCCCACGGGCCGAACCCGGTTCCTGCTGACCGCCGGCGTCTGCATCCTCACCTTCGCCGGCTTCGAGCCCGTGAGCCTCACGCTGCTGCTGGGCCAGGTGAACCTGATCCTCCTGTTCGTCGTCCTCTTCGACCTCTGGCTGCCCGACCACAACCGGTGGAAGGGACTGGGGATCGGGCTGGCCGCTGGCATCAAGCTGATTCCCGCGTTCTTCATCGTCTACCTGCTCCTCACCCGGCGCCTGCGCGCCGCGGCGCTCGCCACGGCAGCCGCGGCGGCCACCGTCGGCGTGGGGTTCATCGCAGCGCCGGCCAGCTCGCTCGAGTACTGGGGCGGGGTCTTCCTCCGGAGCGGCCGGGTCGGCGATCCCCAGAACGTGCGCAGCCAATCAATCCAGAGCCTGCTGGTGCGCTGGCTGCACACGACGCAGGGCGTGCTGCCGCTCTGGCTGCTGCTGAGCCTCGCCATCGCAGCTCTCGCGCTCCTGCTCGCCGTGATCGCCTACCGCCGCGGCGAGGAGCTCCTGGCGGCCTGCGTCTGCGCCCTCGCGGCCACCCTGATCTCGCCCATCGCCTGGCAGCACCATTGGGTCTGGGTGCTGCCGCTGCTGCTCTGGCTGGCGGCGCGGGCGCGGCGCCAACGCTCATGGACGCTGGGGGCGGCGGTCGTCATCGTCGGGCTCGAGTTCTACGTGCGTCCTTATATGTGGGGAGCGCCGGTCGATCCTGCCGCCAACCTCCATCTGGGCCTGGAGCAGCTCCTGCTGGCGAGCACCTACGCGCTGACTGCGGCAGCGCTCCTGGGGCTGGTCGCGCTGCTGATGTGCGCAGACCGCCCCACGGCGGTCGCCTGGTCTACATCCCGCCAGACGTAGACGCCGTCGATCTCCGCCGGCGGACCGTCCAGCACCGAGGCGAGGAATTGCAGGATGCGCTGGCGCCCCGGCGACGGGCCCACCACCACCGCACTGACGTGCATGTCCGCCAGGCTCTGCAGCGCGCGGTCGCGGCTGTCGCCTGAGAGCTGCGGGTCCTGGCCCGAGTCGAGCTGGTCCAGCGTTGTCTGCAGGTAGGTCGGATGCGGCCCCAGGTAGGGCCCGGGCGTGAAGGCGTCGCCTTCCGGCATCCGGAACCGGTAGCCGGCCAGAGCCTGCCAGTACATCGCATCCGTCGAGCGGGAGCTGGAGAACGGCGTCACCAGGACCACCGAGCCCCGGGGGACCGACTCGACCCCGCCACCGGGCTGGAAGAAACGCGGCGCGGCCGCGGCCGTGCTCGGGAACGGCCAGACCGGAACCAGGCTCAGGACGCCGATCGCCAGCAGGGCCACGCTCCCCCAGCGGACCCAAGGGCCGCTCTGGTACGCCCGCGCGACCAGCGCCGCGGCCACCAGGGCGATGCCGAGAAACGCCGTGAGCATCAGCCGGGAGGGCAGCGCGCTGCCCAGCAGCGGCAGCTTGGCGACCAGCGCCCAGGGCAGGACCAGGTAAGGGTTGCCATCGATGTGCAGCCGGGGCCCGAGGGAGAGCAGCGCCACCACCAGCGTCAGCAGGCCCGCCCAGCGCACGACCGGCCGGCGCCAGTTCACGGCCAGCCCGGCCAGGAAGAGCGCCAGCAGCGGGATCCCGACATAAGCGTCCCTCTCGGAGACATTGCCGGTGAGCTGGCGAATGGTTTCGGCCGAGCCTCCGAAGCGGAGCAGAGCCGGGTCGGGGCTGATGAAGCCGATCAGGTCGCTGACGTAGAAATCGGCCGGCTGCAGGGATCCCGCGACCTGCTGGGGCCCGAAGAGCTGAACCGCAAGCGGGTAGCCGGCGACCAGCAGCAGCACCAGCACGGCCGCCGCGGCGGCCCGCCCCACGTAGGGAAGCCGGCCGCCCAAAGAACCCCAGTGCAGGCCGGCCAGCAGGGCGATCCCCAGGAAGGCGATCAGCAGCGTCACCGCGAGCACCTCCTCGCCGGTCAGCAGCTGCAGGGCGCAGGCCACTCCGGCCAGCGCTCCCATCACCAGCGGGGGGCGGCGCTGGCGGACCAGGATCTCGTCCAGCAGCAGCCAGAGCAGAGGCGGGAAGACCGCGATCATCACGTGGGGGTGGCGGGTGGCCTGGGCCAGCAGGCCCGGGCTGAACCCATAGAGGAGACCGACCACCCCGGCCAGCAAGGGAGGTTCCAGGTAGCGCTCGGCGACCAGGAATGCCAACCAGGCCGAGAGAGCCACGCCGGCCGTGACCAGCACGTTGTACGCGACCACCGGCCCGAAGCCCGCCGTCACCGGCCAGAGCACCAGGGCCGGGAAGACGATCGAGGTGTTCCACATCAGGTTGACCCCCTGCGGATAGGCGAGGTAGTCGGTCAGGAAGGGGTTGTGGAGCTGCGCCAGCTGGCTCGGCAGCCAGCCCAGGTACCAGATGAAGAGCTTGGGATCCTTGCTGTCGCCGATCCAGGAGGCGGCGGGGTCGATCCAGACCTTGGCGAACAGCGCCACCGCCAGCAGCGTGTAGGCGAGCAGCGCCGCCGGCCTGCGCATCCGAGCGACTTAGGCGCGCGCCTCCGCGATCGCCTTCCACACGCGCTCCGGGCTCAGCGGCATGTCGATGTGCCGCACGCCGAGCGGGCTGAGCGCATCCACGACCGCGTTCTGGACGGCGGGGGTGGAGCCGATCGTGCCCGACTCGCCGACCCCCTTGGCGCCCAGCGGGTTGTGCGGGCTGGGCGTGACCGTGGTGCCGGTCTCGACCTCGGGGATCTCGCCGATGGAGGGGATCGAGTAGTCCAGGAGCGAGGCGGTCAGGGGGTTGCCCTGGGCGTCGAAGAGCACCTCTTCGTACAGCGCCTGGCCGATGCCCTGGCCAATGCCGCCGTGCACCTGGCCCTCCGCCAGCAGCGGGTTGATGATCCGCCCGCAGTCGTCGATCGCGAAGAACTTGAGCAGCCGCGCCTCGCCCGTCTCGGGATCCACCTCGGCCACCGCGCAGTGGGCGCCGAAGGGATAGCTGCCCTCGCCGTTGAAATCGACGTCGACCGCCAGCCCGGGGTCCATCCCCGCGGGCAGCCGCGCCGGGTCGGCGGCGGCGGCGGCCAGCGCCGCCCAGTCCAGCGCCCGGCCGGGAACCCCCGCCACGCCCACGGTGCCGGAGCGGAACACGATGTCCTGGGGGCTCGCCTCCAGGAGGTGTGCGGCCAGCTCGCGCGCCTTGTCGCGGACGCCGATCGCGGCTTCGTGCACCGCCGAGCCGCCGTGCTGCATGGATCGCGATCCGACCGTGCCGTGGCCGCGCTCCACAGCGTCGGTGTCCGAATGGAGGACCTGGATCTGCTCCAGCGGGACGCCCAGCTGCTCGGCCGCGATCTGCGCCAGCGTCGTCTCGTGGCCCTGGCCGAACGAGGTGGTGCCGCACCGCACCAGCACGGAGCCGTCCTCGCGGATCGTCACGGCGCCCCATTCGGGACCGATGCCGGCGGCCGTGACCTCGACGTACGCGGAGAGCCCGATCCCCATCTGCACGCGGTCGCCGGCCTCGCGCCGCCGCGCCTGCTCGGCGCGCAGCCCTTTGTAGTCGGCGAGCTCGAGCAGCGCGTCCAGCGCCTTGGCGTACTCGCCGGAGTCGTAGGTGGCGCCGCCGGCCGTGGTGTGCGGGAAGCGGTCGGGCGGGATCAGGTTCAGGCGCCGCAGCTCGGCGGGGTCCATCCCCAGCTCGACCGCCAGCATGTCCATCGCGCGCTCGATCATGGCCGCCGCCTCTGGGCGGCCGGCGCCGCGATAGGCGCCCAGCGGAGTGGTGTTGGTGACCACCACGTGCGCCTCGTAGTGGATGCGCGGGATGTCGTAGACGCCGGAGGACATCTGTCCGGTCAGGAACGGCAGGATGAGCGCGATCCCGGGGTAGGAGCCGATGTCGGCCAGGACGTGCAGGCGCAGGCCGACCAGCCGCCCGTCCCGGGTGGCGCCCAGCTCCAGGTCCTGGACCTGGCCCCGGCCCTGGGTCATCGTCATCAGGTTCTCGGTGCGGGTCTCCACCCACTGCACCGGCCGCCCCAGCTTCTGGGCGGCGGCGGCGATCACCACCACCTCCGGGCGGGCCCCGGCCTTGGCCCCGAAGCCGCCTCCCATGTCGGGCACCACCACCCGGACCTCGCTCCCGTCCAGGCCAAGGGAGGCGGCGATCTCGTCGCGCAGCCCGAAGGGCGTCTGGTTGGTGGCCCAGACCGTGAGCCGGCCGCCCTCGGGCTCCGCGCGGACGGCCTCCGGCTCCATCGGGACCGGCGCCAGGCGCTGGTTCACGAAGCGGGCGCGGATCGTGACCTCGGCGCCTTCCAGCGGATCGGCGTCGGTGCCCGAGGCGAAGTGCCCGGCCACGTTGGAGGCGTGCTGCGGGAAGAGGTGGACGGCGGATCCGTGCCGCGCGGCCTCGGCATCGACCAGGACCTCCAGCGGCTCCAGCTCGGGAGCCACCAGCTGCAGGGCGTCGACCGCCGCCTCCCGGCTCTCGGCGATCACCACCGCCAGCGGCTCGCCCACGAAGCGGACCCGGCCCTCGGCCAGGCGGGGCCGGGCCATCGGCGCGGGCACCATCTCGAAGCCGACGCGAGCGGGCAGGGCCAGGTCGGCAGCGGTGAACACCGCCACCACCCCGGGCGCGGCCGCCGCCGCGCTGACGTCGAGGCCGCGGATCTCTGCGTGCGCCAGCGCTGAGCGCACGAAGGCGGCATGCAGAGTGCCCGCCGGCGGCCGGTCATCGACGTAGTTGCCCCGGCCGCTGACCAGGCGCGCGTCCTCGCGCCGGCGGACCGCGTGGCCGAGGATCGAGCCGGGCGTCAAAGTCTGCATCGGTGCAGCCTAAACGGTGGCGACGGCCGCGTTTGCCGGAGTGACCTACGTCAATTGGGCGATGCGCGCGGGGGCGGAACTTGCTTTGATTTCCAGATGGCGATGCCCGACGGCGCGCGGCCCGGCGCTGATGAGGCCCGGTACCGCAGCATGATCGAGTCGGCGCCGGCCTTGTTCTACCTGGCCGTCCCCCCAGACGGCCGGGCGGTCTATCGCAGCCCGCAGGCGGTGACGATGCTCGGCTACTCCGACGCGGAGTGGGAGGCGAACCCCAGCCTGTGGGCCGAGATCCTGCATCCGGAGGATCGCGACCAGGTGCTGGCCGAGTTCGCCGAATGCGCCAGGGGCGGCAAACCCTTCAGATGCGATTACCGGATGCTGACCAAGGCCGGGGACGTGATCTGGGTGCGGGACCATGCCACCTTGCTGCAGGATCCCGCCGGGCCCGGCCTTGTCGTCCAGGGCGTGGTCATCGACATCACCGACCAGAAGCTCGCGGAGCTGGCCGCCCAGCGCGCCCGTGGCGAAAGCGAGGACAAGTCGCGGTTCTTCGACAGCGTCTTCGAGCACGCGCCCTTGGGCGTGGCCCGGGCCGGGATCGATATGAGGGTGACGGAGGCCAATCCCCGCCTGCGGTCGATGCTCTGGAGCGGCGAGGGGGACATGATCGGCTCGCACTTCGCCCAGTTCCTGGCTCCGGAAGAGGCGGCGCGCGTGATCGGCGTCTTCCAGCCGCTCTGGAAGGGAAGCGTGGACCGCATCGAGTCGGACAGCCTCGCGATCCGTCGCGATGGCACCCGGGTCTGGCTGCACTGGACCGCGACCACGGTTCGCAAGCCGGACGGGCGCATCGACCACTTCCTGGTCATGTTCGAGGACATCACGGCCAAGCACCAGGCGGAGGAGGCGGCAGCGGCCGCGCTGGTGGAGCTCGAACGCCTGAACCACCTGAAGAGCGAGTTCGTCTCGGTGGTGAGCCACGAGTTCCGGACCGCGCTCACCGGCATCCAGGGCTTCAGCGAGCTGCTGCGCGACCTGGACATGAGTCCTGAGGAGGTGAAGGACCTGGCCAAGGACATCAACCTCGACGCCCAGCGCCTCAACCGCCTGATCACCGGGATGCTCGACCTGGACCGGATGGAAGCCGGGCGGATGAGCATCACGAAGGTGCCGGTCGACCTCAACGCCATGCTCCTGGACGCGGTCGAGCGCGCGCGCACAGCCCACCCCGGTCACGTCTTTTCCACCGAGCTCGACCCGGCCGTGCCCACCGTCGCCGCCGACAGCGACCGCCTGGTGCAGGTGATAGCCAACCTGCTCAGCAACGCGATCAAGTACTCACCCCAGGGCGGGGAGATCCAGGTCAGCAGCCAGTTCGCGGACGCCTCGGTGACGGTGAGCGTGCGCGACCACGGCCTGGGAATTCCGGCGTCATTCCTGCCCCGCCTGTTCCAGCGCTACGAGCGCTACGAGAACACGGCCACGGATCGCATCATCGGCACCGGCCTGGGCCTTCCGATCGCCCGCCAGATCGTCGAGATGCACAACGGCCGGATCTGGGCCGAGAGCACCGAGGGCGCCGGCTCCGTGTTCCACTTCAGCATCCCGACCTCCCAGCCGGCCGGGGAGGCCCGCCCGCCGGGCGACGAGGGCCCACCCACCCTCGCCGGCGCCGCCGCGAAGAGCTGAGCATGGCGGGCGAGAAGATCCTGATCGTCGACGACGAGCCCTCGCTCCGCAAGCTGCTGCACCGCTACCTGGCCCACGCCGGTTACACGGTCGGCCTGGCCGGGGACGGGCTGGAAGCCCTGGAGCTGGTGCGCCAGCAGCTGCCGGACCTCGTGATCACGGACGTCAACATGCCCAACATGAACGGCCTGGAGCTCACGCGGCGGCTGCGCACGAGCCACAAGACGGCCCGCGTCCCGATCCTGATGCTCTCCGCCAACAAGCAGGAATCGGACGTGCTCGAAGGCTATGCCCAGGGAGTCGACGACTACGTCGGCAAACCCGTGGAGCTCACGATCCTGAAGGTCAAGGTGGAGCTCCTGCTGCGCCGCGCCGCCCAGTCCGCGGTGGCGCCCGCCGAGCCTGGCCGGGTGACGCTGTTCATGCACGGCAAGGGCGGCGTCGGAGCCACCACCCTGTCCGTGAACTGCGCCATCGTGGCGGCCAGCCAGTCGCCGGAGCGGGTCGGCGTGCTCGACCTCAACCTGGTTTTCGGCAATGCCGACATCCTGCTCGACGTCCGTGACCCGCGGCCGCTCTCCGAGCTGTCGCGAATCCAGGGCGAGGTCGACGACGAGACGTTCGACACCTTCATGGCTCCGCACCCGACAGGACTGCGCCTGGTGGTCGCCAACCGCATACCCGAGACTGCCGAGCTGGTGAGCCTGGCCGCCGTGCAGCTGGCGCTCGACCGCTTGCGGCGGCGCTGCGACCACGTGTTCGTGGACCTGCCCGCCAACTTCTCCGAGCAGACCCTCACCGCCATCGACACCTCCAGCCAGGTCTGCGTCATCACCAGTCCGCGGCTGGCCTCCATGAAGGCGGCGCGCGAGTGCCTCGAGACCCTGGACAAGATCGGATATCCGCGGCAGCGGGTGATGCTGGTCGCCAACCTGGTGGCGGAGCAGGCCGACCGGGACCACATCGCCACCTTTTTCCGGCGCCCGCCGGACGCCGCCGTCGCCTACGCGCAGCTCTTCGAGACCGCGGCCGACGCCGGCAGCCCGGTGGTTGTCAAGTTTCCGGGCAGTGAGGCCACGGCACAGATTGCCGCCCTGACACGTACCGTGACCGACGCCGCCGACGCGCAGCCCAGCACGGCCCCGGTGTCATAGCTCCTCCAGCGCGGAGGCATCCACCACCAGCGTCACCGTCTGGAAGGTCGCCTTCAGCATCGGCGTGATGAAGGTGTAGATGTAGGTGGCGTGAACCTTGATCAGAGTGCCGGGCAGCACGCAGGTCGCCTGCGAGTAGCCGGCCTGCGCCACGAACGCCGCTGAGGCGGCGCTGTAGGCCCCGCACTGGACGGCGGCGCCCGCACCCGGGAGCCAGTAGCTGATCGTGATGTGGGTGTCGTCGTTGAGCAGGCGCGCGGGCACCGCCGTGAGGGTCAGGTTGCCCTCGATCGTGGTCTGGTCGGGCGTCGCCGAGGGGGTCCAGGCGGTGGGGTGCGTGGCCGCGAAGCGGGCCGCCACGCGTGCCGCCTGGTAGGCCTCGGTGCGGCCGGCGAAGAGGTACGAGAAGTCGATGATCCCGAGCACGATCACCAGCAACACCAGGGAGACGAGCGCGAACTCGACCATCGCCTGGCCCGACCCGGTGCGCCGGCTCACAGGCTCAGGCTCAGAGGGCCGCTCCCCGTCCCGCCACCGTACGACTGGCTCTGCAGGTAGGCCACCGTCAGCACCGTGCTGTTCTTGATCGAGACCGACGCCACATCCGTCTCGCCCAGGTGCAGCGTGTCACCGATATGCGTCTGCTGCAGGTCCATCCCGATCGTGTACCAGGTCCCGGTCACGGTCAGCGCCGTGGACGCCAGGGTGATCGGCGCGATGTTGTTGCGATCCGCGAAGACCGTCATCCCGGCGTAGGTGCCGGAGGTCGGCGGCGACAGGTTGAGGGCGCCACCGCTGAAGTTGAGCGCCGCTCCCAAGGTGCCGGCCGGACAGGCCGTGGGATAACCCGAGCAGGCCAGGTAGATCATGACGCCAGCGCCGGTGATCGACCCGCCGGTCATGGTGATGGGGCCTGTGAGGACATACACCCCAGCCGCCAGGGTGAGTGCCGCTCCGACGCCGACTGTGATCTGCGAGTAGACCCCCGGCGTGATGGTCGCGCTGCTCGCGGGCGCCGTGTAGGCGACCGCCGACCCCGCCACGGAGGGTGCCGGCGCGGCCGGGTGCGGATCGGCGACCGCGCTGCCGATGACGGGGGCCGGGGTGATGGTGCCGGCGTTGCTCACGTTGTCGACCACCTCCACGATCGAGGGCGCGGTCAAGATGGCGACCCTGTGAACGTCGATGTTGGGCAGGGCCGTCGAATTCACGATCAGCGAGCCTCCGGTGACCGTCAGCTGCGAACCGTTCAGCAGGGTGACCCCGGGGTTGGATACCGACATCGCGCAAAGGGCGCAGGGGGCGGCCACGCCCGCGGCCCCAGCCACCTGGGCCACGGCGCCGATTTGCGTGGTCGCGATTCCGAGAACGTTCAGAAATGTGGTCTTGCGCGCGTCGGTCACGGTGGCGCGAATCGTGCGCACCAGCGCGGGCGTGGCCGTCGCCACCCCTCCGGCGTCGAGGTACGCCATGGCCAGATCGCCGCTCGGCAGGCCGTCCGCGACCACCACCAGCTGGGCCGTGGTGGTCGCGGCCGCCAGCGAGGACCCCTGCCGGAAGATCGAGTAGCCGCCTGCCAGCGCGGCGCCGTCGGCGGCGTTGCGGACCAGCTGCTGCTCGGCCGCCACGCCGCCCCCGTCGATGACCAGGCCCAGGAAGCCCGCCAGCACCGCGAGCAGCAGGGTGACCAGGACCAGGACCTGGCCGCGCTGGTGGCTCCGGGCGCCGATAGGTGTCACGCCATCACGGGCATGGTGGCGGTGCCCTTGACGGTGACGGCGGCGCCGAAGAGGCCGCCCAGGATCGCGGTGAGAAGCGGGTAATTCTGGGCGACCGTCACCCGGACCAGGTTGCCTGGCGCCACGCAGGTGGCCTGCGTATAGCCGGCCTGGGCGGCGAAGGCGCCGCCGGCGACGCTGTACCGGCCGCAGACCACCGGCGTCGCTTTGGAGCTGTCCAGGTATTCGATGGTGATAGCGGAGTCGTTGTTCGGGACCTGCGACGTGCCGCCCGCTCCCAGCACCTGGCCCTCGATCGTGTTGGACGCCGGCCCGGCGGCGGCCGACCAGCTGCTGGGGTAGGCGGCGGCCCATCTGGCGCCTGTCCGCGCCGCGTTGGCGAGCTCGATCTTGTGTCCGTACAGGAGGCCAAACTCGATGGCGCCGGCGAGGATGAGGGCGAGCACGGTGGAGACCAGGGCGAGCTCCGCCAGCGCCTGGCCGCTCTGGCGGCGGCGAGCCGCTCGACCCGGATTCCCTAACATCACGCGGGCGCAACCATTCTAAGATGGCCGCCTAATGTCGTCTGCCGAGCCCCAGGCGCGGCGCCTCAACGTCCCGGTGATCGTCATCGGCGCTGTGATCGCGGTGCTCGGCTTCGCCATCACGTTCCTGCTGGCCATGAGCAGCGCGCCGCGGGCGGCACCGGCGGGCAGCCAGGCGGTGGTGGTCGCCAGCCGAGACCTCGCCATGCGAACCACCCTCGCGGCGGGGGATCTCACGGTCGCGCACTGGAGCGCCGCCGACGTGCCGCCGGGTGCGCTGGCCAAGCCCGCGGATGCCACCGGCCAGGTGCTGCTGGCCTCGCTGAAGCAGGGCCAGCCGGTGCTGGCCAACCAGGTGGGCAAGGCCTCCGACGTCACCGGGCAGCAGCCGGCCTTCCTGCCGCTGGCGCCTGGCTACGTCGCGGCCACCCTGCCCAGCGCGGAGCTGCCCGGCGTCGGCGGCTATGTGCAGCCGGGCGACTACATCGACATCGTGGCGATCGTGGCCTCACGCAGCGGCGGCACCGCCAACGTGCGCACCATCTACTCCGGCGTCCGCGTGATTCGAGTGGGGCCGGCCGGCAGCAGCACGGCCACCGGGCCCGCCTCCAGCCTCACCCTGGCCGTCTCCGAGTGCCAGGCCGAGTTCCTCAACTGGTTCGTGGCCAACGCCGGCCTCAAGTTCACCTTGCTGGCGCACGAGGACTACGCGGCGGCCGCGGCGGCGCCCGCCGACATGGCCTGTCCGGCGGCGGGTTCGGTCAAGGGCGTCACCGAGGCCGACATCAGAAGCCGCTGGCCGGGGCTCCTCGGGTGATCCTGGCCGGCGCGGCGGCGACCGGGATCGGCCTCCTGGTGGTCTTCTGGGGTTTTGCGATGCCGGCGCGGGCCAGCGCAGCCAGGCCGATCGAGGAACGGATCAGCTACTACGGCGTCCGGCCGGAGGTGGAGGCGGGCGATGACCTGGAAGGCAGCCTGCTGGACCGGCTGCTGACGCCGCAGGTGGAAAGGCTGCGGGCGGCCACCGCCCGCTGGACGCCATCCGGCCACCACGAGCGCCTCTCGCGGGACCTCGCCCTGGCCGGCAATCCACTGCACTTGACGGCCACCGATTTCGTGGTGGTGCGCGCCGCCGCGGCGGTGGTCGCGGCGGTCATGGGAGCTGTGATCGGAGGCTGGATCGCCGGCAGCCTCGTGCTCGCATTGGTGGGTGCCGTGACGCTGGCCGGCGCCGTCTGGCTGGGATCCGAGGTCTGGCTGCGCAGCGCCGTGCGCGGGCGCCGGGAAGAGGTCAGCCGGGCCCTGCCGAACGCGCTCGACTTCATGGTCGTGGCCATGCAGGCGGGCATGCAGTTCGAGGGCGCGCTGGCGCGCGTCGTGGAGAAGTCCAGGAACCCACTCACGGATGAGCTCGCCAAGATGCAGGCGGAGGTCGATCTGGGGCGGCCCCGGCAGGAGGCGCTCGAGGCCCTGGCCCGCCGCCTGGGTGTGGACGAGGTCAGCAGGTTCGTGCAGACGGTCGTCAGCGCCGCCCAGATGGGCGTGCCCATGGTCGACGCGCTCCGGGTCCAGGCCGAGGAGGCCCGCTGGCGGCGCCGCGACCGCGTCCGCACCCTGGGCGCGGAGGCGCCGATCAAGATGACGATCCCGATGGTCCTGTTCATCTTCCCGACGCTCTGGATCATCCTGCTGGGCCCGTCGCTGCTCGAGATCATGGGGCACGGCATCTAGCCTCCTGACACTTGTCGCTGCGCAGAACGCGCAGGGGGTGCATACTGGTCTGCCCCCGCAACCTTTTGCGGTGAAGTCCAGAAATGCCAGACCAGGATCGGACCGGCGCTTCGGCGCGGTCGGCGCGAGCAGGCGCTGCCCGAGGCCGGTCGCGGCCCGGATGGCCGCTGCAGGCCGACTTCGCGCTGGTGGCGGCCCTGGTGGTGGCGACGGGAGCGGCAGCCGCGCTCTACGTGCATGTCCAGGCCGACTCGGACGGCCGCCAGGCCGCCCAGCTGGCCGCCACCTTCGCCGCCGGGCGAGCCTCAGCCCAGCTCGACGACGGGGTGCGATACCTGCAGGCGGCCTTGCGGCCGGTGGCGCGCTCGCCCAGCATCGGACAGACCTTCGCGAGACCGGCGGCCTGCACCGTGGGCTATGCACCCGTCGGCGCCTTTGCCACCGGGCACATCGACATCCTGCGCCTCGACGGCAGCGTCGTCTGCTCATCCCGCCCACCCCCCGCCACCGGTCCCCTGAGCGGCTACGCCGGCCAGTCCTGGCTGGGAACCACGACCTCCACCGTGGTGGCGCCGGTCCTGGATCCGGCCACCGGCGAGCAGGTCGCGATCGTCATCGAGCCGGTCCCCGGCCTGGGCATGCTCGCGGCCTTCCTCAACCTGCAGCCAGTCGGCACCAAGCTGGCGTCAGAGTTCGGCGGCGGGCCCGATCGACTCGACTTCCTGGTCACCGATCGCTCCGGGACGGCTGTGATCGCCAGCTCGACCAACCCGGCGCGCTGGACGGGAACCAGGCTCGCGGGCTCGCCGTGGGGGAACAGCGCCACCGAGCGCGCCGACCTGGCCGGGACGCCGCGCCTGTACGGCGAGCCGGCCGCCGAGGGCGACGGCTGGAAGGTCTACTCGGGCGCCGACAAGGCCGCCGCGCTGGCCACCAGCGATCGGCTGCAGAACCAGCAGCTGGTCATCATCGGCGCGGGCATCCTGGTGGTGCTCCTGGCGCTCAGCCTGGTCTACCGGCGCGTGGCCAGGCCGATCACCAGGCTGGGCGCGGCGCTCCGCGCCTCCAGCACCCAGGACACGTTGACCCCGGTCGCGGCGGGCGGCCCGCGAGAGGTCGCGGCGCTGGCGCAGGCTTTCAATGCGCTGATCGCGGCGGTCAGCCTCCAGTTGAGCCAGCGGGAGAACGCGGAGCAGAACTACCGGCTGCTCTTCGAGAACAGCCCACTTCCGATGTGGGTCCACCACTCGAAGGATCTGCGCATCCTCGAGGTGAACCAGGCGGCGGTGCAGAGGTATGGCTACTCGCGCGAAGAGTTCGAGCAGATGACGATGAAGGATCTCGTGATGCCGGACGACTGGGGGGCCCTGGAACACGGCGACCCGGCCACCGAGCCCGCGCTTCGAGTCGGCCCTTTCTTCCACCGCCAGAAGGACGGCAGTGGCTTTGAGGTGCGCGTGACGGCGCACACCGTTGATTTCGGTCACCGGCCGGCTCGCTTTATCGTGGTCGAGGACGTCACCGAGCAGGAGAAGCTGGAACGTCAGCTTCGACAATCACAGCGCCTCGAGAGCCTGGGCCAGCTGGCCGCCGGTGTGGCCCATGACTTCAACAACCTGCTGGCGGTGATCCTCAACGTCACCGAGTTCGCCCGCGACCAGATCGATGCCGCCGTCGAGATCGATGGGCCCGACCGCTGGAGGGCCGTTCAGCGCGACCTGGAGCGGCTGGAGGAGGCGGCCACCAGCGCCACTCGCCTCACCAGGCGACTGCTGGCCTTTGGCCAGCGCGACATCGCGCAGCCGACTGCCATGGATGTCAACGAGCGTGTCCAGGACTTGGCGGAGCTGCTGCGTCGCACCCTGGGCGAGCGGGTTGCACTGACCATCGAGCTCGCGAAGGGGCTGCCTCCCGTGCTCATCGACCACGGGCAGTTCGAGCAGATCATCCTCAACCTGGCCGTCAACGCTCGTGACGCGATGCCGGAAGGCGGCACGCTGACCATTTCCACGGCCGACGTGCAGGTCGACGACGACGTGGACCTGCAAGGCCAGGCCAGCATCGCGTCGGGGCGCTACGTGCAGCTCCAGGTCACCGATTCGGGCACCGGCATGGACCCCGAGACGCTGGATCATGCCTTCGAGCCCTTCTACACGACCAAGGCTCCTGGCGTCGGCACCGGTCTGGGCCTGGCCGGCGTCTACGGCATCGTGGCCCAGTCAGCGGGTCGGGTGTCCATCCAGTCAGAGCCCGGGCACGGAACCTCGGTCACGGTGCTGCTGCCGGCTACCGAGCTGAGCCTCACGCCCGCCCTGATCCAGGCTCCGGCCAGCACTCTGGGCGCCACCGAAACCATCCTGCTGGTGGAGGACTACGCGGACCTCCGGGAGGTCATGGCCGAAACCGTGCAGCGAGCCGGCTACCAGGTGCTCACCGCATCGGACGGGCCAGCGGCTCTGAAGATCGCTGAGCAGCACTCGGGCGAGATCGATCTCCTGCTGACCGACGTGGTCCTGCCGAAGATGCTGGGTACCGCGCTCGCCGACCAGCTGCGGGCCCGGCATCCCGGCCTGCGGGTGCTGTTCATGTCCGGATATGCCCATCCGCTGCTCGGCGCGGAGGGAACCCTGGAGCCCCAAGTCAATCTGATCCAGAAGCCCTTCATGGAGTCGGCGCTGCTGCAGAAGCTGCGCGACGTGCTCGAGGCCGCGCCCACCACCGAGAGACCGGTGCCGGCGTAAACACCTCCCCGCGGGGAGGTCGGTGCCGGCGTAGCCGGCACCGGGTGGGGTTGTGGGGTTGTTCCCCCACCCCAACCCTCCCCGACGGGGAGGGGGTTGTGGGGTTGTTCCCCCACCCCAACCCTCCCCGACGGGGAGGGGGACTATCTAGTCGGCCACCGGCAGCGTGAAGGTGAAGGCGCTGCCCAGCCCGGGCTCGCTCGCAACCTCGATGGTGCCCGCCATCAGCAGCAGCAGCTGCCTGGTCAGGGCCAGCCCCAGCCCGGTTCCCTGCTCGGACCGATTGGTGGGGCTGTCGCTCTGCGCGAACTCCTCGAAGATCCGCGCCTGCTCCGACTTCTCAATTCCGATGCCGGTGTCCGTCACGGTGATGCACGCCTGGCTTCCGGAGCGCCGGCAGTCGACACTGATCAGGCCGCCGGCGGGCGTGCACTTGATCGCGTTGGAGACCAGGTTGAGCAGCACCTTGTGCATCCTGCGGCGGTCGGCGAGGGCCGTGATCTGGCAGCCGGCGCCGGCTTCCAGGCGCAGGACCTTCTTTTCCGCGATCGGGCCGATGCTGGCGAGCGCGTCCTCGATCGCAGCCTGGAGGCTGACGGGCTCGAGGTCGATCTGCATCTGGCCGGAGGTCACCTTGGCCATGTCGAGAACATCGTTGATGAGCGTGAGCAGGTGCTCTCCGCTGGCATTGATGTTCTCGATGTAGCGGGCTTGCCTCTCGTTGAGAGCGCCGTAGGTGCCGGTGGCCAGCAGCTGCGCGAAGCCCAGGATCGAGTTGAGCGGCGTGCGCAGCTCGTGGCTCATGGAAGCCAGGAAGCGGCTCTTGGCCTCGTTCTCGCGCTGGGCCCGCTCCGCATTCGTGGCCTGGGTGATGTCGAGCACGACGCCCTGCACGTAGAGCGCCCTTCCGTCCGCGTCCCGAACCGTGGTGCCGTGGTCGCGTACCCAGCGGACCTCGCCGCTCTTGGTCAGGATCCGGTACTCGACCCGGAAGCCCTGGTTGTCAAGCAAGTTCTGGGCAAACGCGGCCAGCACCGCTTCGCGGTCGTCCGGGTGCATGGTGGCCACCCAGCCGGTGGCGGTGGCGAGGTGCTCGGCGACCGTGTAGCCGGTGACGTCCAGAACCTGCGGGCTGACGTAGGTGGAGGTCCCGAGCGCGTCCGCGTCGCACGTGTAGACGTATCCGGGTAAGCCCTCGACCAGGCCTCGGAAGCGAGCGTCGAGCTCACGGGCCGTCTCGTCTGATTGAGCGACTCGGGCCACCCAGCTGGCCGGCACCTGGAAGGTGTCCCTGCCGGACGCCGCCGCCAGCAGCACTTCCGTGACCGCCAGGCCCGACTGGCCCTTGGTGATGAAGCCGTGCGCTCCGGCCGCGACCATGGCGGCCACCGCGCTCTCCTCCGGAGAGGCTGAATAGGCGATGACCCGGGTGCCCGGTGAGGTGCTGGCCAGCAGCCTGGTCAGCTGATCGCCGTCCCCACCCGGCATGCGAACGTCCACCAGAGCCAGGTCGGGCTGGTGCTCGCGCGCCAGGCCAAGCGCCTCGGCCAGTGAGGTGGCAGAGCCGATGATCCGCAAGCGGGGCTCATCGGCGACCAGATCGGCGAGTGCCGAAAGCAGCTCTCGGTCATCGTCGACCAGCAGCAGTGTGGCCGGCCGGATTTCGATCGCCGGCACGCCGCGGAAGCCAGCTCCGCTCTTCATTTCAGCCCCACCAGGCGGGGCAGCTCACTGGCCAGCCGCTCGATCTCCAGGCAGCCGTCGGCGCCCTGGAGCCGGGCATCGGACACCCGCGTGCGGGTGCACCGGAAGGAGGTCAGGTAAACCATGCAGTCGGGGGCGCCGGCGCGGATCTGGCGCACGATGTCGGCGCTGGCCAGCGCGGCCCGCAGGAGCACGAGCTGTGGCTTTTCACGAGCGGCCAGCTCGGCGCCCTCGGCCGGGGCGCTGCAGAGTCCGACCACCTGCCATCCATGCAGGTCGGCGGCGAGCTCGGCGATGGCGGCGCGGATCACATCGCTCTCCTCGACGATGACGAGCCGAAACAGAGCACCGGCGAGATGGTCCCCACTAGACTTCGCCATGCCAGCACGGTACCGGCGCCGCCAGCGGGTGTCGCCCCTCGTTTGGGCAGAGCGGCCGCGCATTTGAGGTAGGCCGGTCAATCGACCAACCTGCGCTCCCGGGCCGTGGAGACCGCCTGCAGCCGCGAGCTGCTGTCCAGCTTCTCGAGCAGGCTGCGCACGTGCGTGCGCACGGTGCCGTAGGCGATGCCGAGCTGAGCGGCGATGGCGCGGTTGTCGGCGCCCGCCGCCATCAGGCGCAGGATCTGGGCCTCGCGCGGCGTGACCTCGTCGAGAAGCCTCTGCTGCTCCGCCTGCTGCCGCCGCACCTCGCGCTGGCGGCCCAGCAGCCTGGACATGGTGGCGGCGGGGAGCAGGAACTCGCCATCGGCGGCGCGCCGGATGGCCGCCACCAGCTCGGCCGGCCCCGTGTCCTTGGATATGTATCCGCAGGCTCCCGCCTCGACGGCCTTCAGCATCGCCTCGTCGCTGTGCTCCGCGCTGAGGAAGAGGACCGCCACCTCGGAGTTCTGCTCGCGCAGCCGCCGCGCGGCCAGGGTGCCGTCGCCATCGGGGAGGCGAAAGTCCATGAGCACCACGTCCGGCCGTAGGGCGGCGCCGGTGGCCACGGCCTCCTCGACGCTGCCCGCGGTGCCCACCACGCGCACCTCCGGGTGCTCGGACAGGAGCGAGGTGAGGGCGTGGGCCACCAGGCGGTGGTCGTCGACCACCAGCACCGCGATCGGGCGAACCTCGTCTGCCATCGATTGAAGCTACTCGAGGACCTTGAGCAGAGGGTCGGTGGCAGCCATGTCAGGCAACCAGAAAGTCACCCGGGTGCCGGCGCCCGGCTGGCTCTCCAGCTTGAACGTTCCGCCCGCCACCCGGGCCCGCTCGCGCATCGAGATGAGGCCCAGCCGGCCCGATTCCTCAGTCATCTCCTCGACCACGAAGCCGGCGCCGTCGTCGCCGATCCGCACCAGCGAGCCCTCCTCCTGGCGGCTGATCTCGATTTCCACCAGCTTGGCGCCCGCGTGCTTGCGCACGTTGGCCAGCGCCTCCTGTGCGATCCGGTACAGCGAGATCCGGACGTTGACCGGCGGTTCGGTGTGCAGCTCGTCACGCAGCGACGCGGACAGGCCGGTGTCCTCCTCGAGCCGGTCCAGCAGCTCGCGCAGAGCGGCGGCCAGGCCGGTCCGGTCGAGGGCGGGCGGCCGCAGGTCGGACATCAGGCGCCGCAGGCGGATGATCGACTCCTGAACCGCCTCCTCCAGCTTGCCGAGCAGCTCCAGGTCGCGCGCCAACGTGAGGTGCCGGCGGAGCTGCTGCAGGCGAAGGCTGGCCGCCGTCATCGCCTGCATGGTGTCATCGTGGATGTCGGAGGCGATCCGCAGCCGCTCCTCCTCCTGGACCCCCACGATCTGGGCGAACAGCCGCTCGCGCACCGCGAGCTCGACAACGCCCTGGAAGCGTGCCTCGCTCCTGCGCCAGTCGGCCTCAGAAAGCCGCCGCTCTGAGAGCGCGCGCATCAGCTCTCGGACCAGGGAGGTCCCCAGGGCGGCGGCCAGGCTGAGCTGACCCCGCTGGGCGCGCCGGATGGCCTCCTCTATCTCCGCCTCCTCAGTGCCCTCGAACAGGTAGGCGATGGCGCCCGCCTCCAGCAGCTCGAGGGCGGCGTCCTGATCGCCCAACGCGCCGATGGCGACGACCGGCTGCGAAGGTCGGGCGGCCAGCAGCTCGCGCGTCGCGCGCGCGCCGGCGCCGGGCACGCGCGCGTCCACAACCACCACCTCGGGTTCCAGGTCCCGCGCGAGGCGTGCCGCGGAGCTTGCGTCAGCGGCGGCGCCCAGCACCTCCAGGTCCGGCAAGCCGGCCAGGGAATCGGCCAGGGCGGCCGCGGCGCGAGGGTCGTCGGCGGCGACCAGGACGCGAATCACCGGCCGCGAGCGGCCTGAAGGCGGGCCGGCCACGATGCCGGGATGCTTCCACCGGCGGTGCGGGAACGCAACATCGTATAGCCGTCAGTTGACTACCCGCGGCAGCCTAGATGAGGAAGTCGGCGATGCGCTTCGAGTAAAGATCGGGGTGGGCCTGGATGGCGCCCATGGTGGTCGCCCCGTCGAAATGCCTCACGTCGTACTGGCAGAGCGTCCGCACCGGAAACCTCTTGGCGAGGCTGTCGTAGGCAATCTCGTAGTCGAGCATCTCCTGGTTTGAGGAGAAGCCCTCGTAGGTGGCCATCTCTCCAACTACGCGGATCGCGCCGGCGCCGCGGCCGACGGCCTGCCACCACAGCTGTTCCCAGCCGGCCACGGCTTCCCGAGCCGAGGAGCCGACACCCAGGCGCGTGGCAAGCGCACCGCTGTCCAGCGCCGCCTCGACGTCGATCCCCTTTTCGCGGCTCAACGCCTGCACGTACTCCTCGGCCACGCTCTTTGACGCGACCAGCACGCAGGGCTGCCCGGCCAGCAGCCCTTCACGCAGGAAAGGGACGCTGAGGCGCAGGCGCCCGCTGTCACTGTCGTAGAAGGTGGCGACGTGATCGTGAACTCCCAGCTGGGCCCCGCGGGGCGTGGCCGGCATGGCGGCCTCGCGGCCCGGCGTCTCCGCCGGCGAGGGGCCGGAGGGTTCGCCAAAACCGCGGCGGCCGGCTTCGCTGACGCGGGCCAGATCGGCCAGCGCGAACCGGCGCTGCTTGCGAACCCCGATCCGCTGGACGGGGATCAGCCCGGCATCTGCCCACCTGCGCACCGAAGCCTCGCTAACGCGCAGGTAGTCAGCTGCCTGATGAGTGCTGTACAAATCGCTCATTTCCATCTCACGACTAGATTGGATGAAGGCTATAATCGGAAACTATACGGCATATCACTCTTTATTTCTTGCTTATCTATCATGGAATCAGAGATGGCTAGCCATGCGATCGTAATGGACGCCGACTTCATGGATCGGCTCCCGCAGGCAGCGGCCAGGGCCCTCCTGGAGATGCAGCCGGCCTTGAGCTACCCAGCCGGCACGGTCCTGATCGCTCCCGGGGGCCCGGCCCGGCCCGGCATCCTCACGGCCGGCCGGCTGCGCGCTTACCTGCAGGAGCCGGACGGCCGCGAGATCGGTGTCGGCTACCGGAATCCCGGGCAGGTGTTCGGCCTCACCCGGTGCTTCGTGCCCGATTTCCCGGTGACCATCGCGGCGCTGACGCCGGTCACGGTGATCCATTTCGCGCCGGAGCTGCTCCTGCGCCTGATGCGGGAGGACGCGGCCGTGGCCAGTGCCGTGGCGCAGTTTCTGGCGGACCGCAACGCCACCCAGTGCCGGAATCTCAGCGCGCACCTGTTCGGTGGCGCGCGCCGCCGAATCGCCTCCAACCTCGTGCAGCTGGCGCAGCGCGACGCGCAGGGGAGGCTCGTCGCCCGCGTCACCCGCCAACAGCTGGCCGACGCGGCCGGCACGGTCCGCGAGCACGCGGCGCGCCTCCTCAACGAGATGCGGCGCCGGGGGCTCCTGGACACCGCGCGGGGCAGCATCACAGTCGTGGATGAGCCGGGACTCCGCCGGCTCGCAGCCGGCAATGTGACTCAAGTCACTTTACGGCGCGACAAGCGTTACTGACGCTTGAGGCGTGGCTGGTTCAGGCTTCGTGCCAAGATTGCCCGACCGCCGCTACTCACCAACACATCGGCGGGGAGCGGCGCGCGCCCAGGACTCGCGCCGAATCTTCGAGCCACGCCTCAGCAGCTTCCTCGCCGACCTGCCGGATTACGCGGTGGCACTGCTCACCTACAACGGGCAGCCGGTCATAGTCGAGCGCGGCGCCATCGTGCTGCGGCCGGGCGTCAGCAACCGTCCGGCCATCATCACCGCCGGACGCCTCCGCCTCTTCGTCCAGGACGGCGACGGCCGGCAGGCGACCGTGGAATATGCCGGCCCGGGCGATGCCGTGGGTGTCGCCCACTACTTCGATCCTGATCTCCCGCTCACCGTCCAGGCGATCAGCGAGGCACAGCTCCTGCACTTCGACGGCTCGGTCCTCGAGGAGCTGATGGGCCGCGACTTAAAAGTCGCACGCGCGGTGGCCGCCATGCTGGCCGACCGCGTGGCGGCCGGTGCCATCCAGATGCGTTACCACGTCTTCGGCAGCGCTCGCCTGCGCCTGGCTGCCCACCTGCTGATGCTGGCCGAGCCTGACGCGACGGGACGCCTGGTGGCTCGGGTCGGCCAGCAGGAGCTGGCGGATGCCGTGGGGTCGGTGCGCGAGCACGTGGCGCGGGTCTTGCGAGAATTCCGCCGCCTGCGCATGGTCGCCACCACGCGCACCTCGATCGTGATCCTGGATGCGCCCGCTCTCCAGGCGGAGGCCGCGCTCGAATGAGCCCGGGCCAGCAGGGCCGCGTCCTGATCGTCGAGGACAACGAGGAGACCTCCGAGCTCCTCGCCGACGTGCTCCGAGCCGAGGGCTTCGAGCCCTTCGTCCGAGCCAACGCCGGCGAGGCTGAAGCCGCCTTCCCCGAGGCCCACCCGGTCGCTGTGCTGCTGGACTGGGTGCTGCCGGACCGGCCAGGGGTCGATGTCTGCCGGCAGCTGCGCGCACTCGACCCGATCGTCCCCATCATGTTCGTGAGCGGCCGGAACGACGAGGCCACCGTCAGCCGCGGCCTGGACGCCGGCGCCGACGACTTCGTGTTCAAGCCCATCCGGCGGGTCGAGCTGGTGGCGCGGCTGGAAGCCCACCTGCGCAAGGCTCGCGCCCTGGTGGCGTCTGCCCAGCCGGAGCTGCGGACGGTGATCCGCTTCGGCGAGATCGAGATCGACTTCGGTGCGCGGGTGGCGCGGGCGGGCGGAGTCGAGGTCGGCATGGGACCCCTGGAGTTCAGGGTCCTCGAGTACCTGGCGCGGAACGCCGGGGTCGCGGTCTCCCGCGACCAGATCCTCTCCGAGGTCTACGGCTACGACGCCGACATCTCCACCGAGCGCGTGGACCTGGTCGTCCGCCGGCTGCGCCAGAAGCTGGGCGACGGCCCGGAGCGAGGTGGCCTGCTGGTGGCGGTGCCCGGGTACGGGTATCGACTCCAGCCGCGGCCCTCGTAGTCGGCATCTCCTGTTCACTGGACAGTGGGCGTCAATTCAGGATTGACGGCGCGCCGCTGGTCATTCGACCCTCGCGTGCCGGAAACGGCTCCTACGATCGGCAGCAGTGACCAAGTCCGGGCATCAAACCGTCCTGGTTATCGACGACGACCCCCTGGCCCGGGAGCTGGCGCGGGAATCTCTCAGCGAGCTGGGCTGCGACGTGGTCGAGGCTGCGGACGGCAAGGACGGCCTCCTGGCCGCCAGCCGGCACGAGCCGGACCTCATCCTCCTCGACATCCGGATGCCCGGCCTCGACGGCTGGACGGTGTGCCGCCGCCTCAAGGCGCTGCCGCGCGGCCGGCTCACGCCGGTCGTGATGGTCAGCGCGACCGCCGACGCCGGGCGGGCCATGGAGGCCGGGGCGGATGGCGTGCTCCCCAAGCCCTACCTGGTGCAGGAGCTGGCCGACTGCGTTCGCTCGCTGCTCAAGACCAGCGCCTTCTTCGGCAACCTGGATGAGATCGACAACTTTCTGATCTCACTGGCACGGGTGCTGGACGCCAAGAGCGAGTCGACCCAGCTGCACTCCAGCCGGGTCGCCGACCTCTGCCGCGACCTCGGGGTTGCCGCCGGCCTCAACGGCGCCGCGCTGGCCGACCTGCGGCGGGCGGCGCTGATCCACGACGTCGGCAAGATCGGGATCCCCGATGCCATCCTCAGCAAGCCCGGCCGGCTGGACAGGGACGAGCTCAGCCGGATGCGCACCCACATCACGATCGGCGCCGAGCTGATCGCGCCACTGGCCAAGGCGGCCGTGCTGGCGCCCGTCATCCGCCACCACCACGAGCGCTGGGACGGCCAGGGTTATCCGGACGGCCTGGCGGGTGACCAGATCCCGCTCGAGGCTCGCATCGTCTCCGTCTGCGACTCCTGGGACGCCATGATCAACGACCGGCCCTACCGGCCGGCGCTGAGCACCGATCGCGCCACCCTCGAGCTCGTCGCGGGCGCCGGCTCGCAGTGGGATCCGACCCTGGTGGAGCTGTTCGTCCGCCTGCGCGAGCCGCTCCTCGCCGCGGCCAGCTAGTCCCGCCCGTAAATAGTTGCGGAGCCGTGCTAATATTGCGCGGCCATCGATCGCCCACGCCTGCTCTCCGTGCCCGAAGCCGCGGCCGTGCTGCGCACCTCGGACGCGTACGTCCGCCGCCTGCTCCTCAGGGAGCGGCTCTTCGGCGTCAAGGTGGGCCAGGTCTGGGCCATCTACAAAGAGGACCTCGAGAACTTCCAGCGCCTGAGGCGTCCGCCGGGCCGCCCGCGCAAGTCGGCCGACCCGCCCGCTGGGGAGCTGGACATCCGGCGCCGGATCAAAGATGAACGCTCTGGCGCGCACACCGACGGCCTCCTACGGAAGCCTCACCGCGCGCGCAAGTTGACGCCGGTTGGGGACGGGCAGCGCCCGGCCTGAGTCGGGAAGCGACCTCTTTACAGGTCCGCCGCCGGAACAATTTTGGGGCAAAGCTGTTAAGGTGGCTGTTCCAGGACTGAGGCGAGAGCCGTCGCATCGGTGGGTCTGGGGGGAGTGCCAGCAAGAGGCTTCCTTCCCATTCCGGTAGCCCTCCTTAGCCCTCCAAGTCGCGATCTGCAACTGGAGGTTGCCCATGTATTGCCGAGTCATACGACTGCGCGGAAACCCCGCCAAAATCGATGAAGCGACCCAGCTGTGGTTGCACCAGATACTCCCCACGATCAAGCAGCAGAGCGGCTTCGCGGGCGCCACTTTGCTTGGAGACCGGCAGACCGGTGAGGGTCTTTCCGTGACCTACTGGGACACCGAGCAGAACATGAAGGATGCCAAGGTCCAGGTGCGACCCGTGGCCCTGAGCGTCCAGAACAGCACCGGCGGCAGCATCGTCGAAGACGTCGAGTGCGAAGTCGCGGTCATGGAGCGTTTCCAGCCCGCGAAAGCCGGCGTCTGGGCCCGCGTGACGACCGTCAAGGCCGATGCGGCGCGCCTGCAGGAAGGCGCCGCCAACTTCAAGGCCAAGATGCTCCCCGCCCTTGCCCAGCAGCACGGAGTGCGATCCGCTTTCTACTTCCTGAGCCGTCAGGACCGCAAGATCTTCGCCGGCTCGGTATGGGATACCGAGAGCGACCTGCAGGCCAACGATGCCGCGATCTCCGACGCCCGCCGGGACGCCATCAAGCAGATTGCTGGCGAGGACGTCCGGACCGAGACTTTCGAGATCTACAACACCGAGATCATGGCGCCGGCTGCGGCCCGGTAAGCAGTCAGAGAGCGAGCGGCCGCCGGCCTGGAACCTTTCAGGCTGGCGGTCGGCTCCTCGCCACCAGCGCCTCGGCAAGCAGTCCGGCCAGCCACGTCTCGTAGTCGGCCGGCGTCCAGCCTTCCCCGGCCACCAGCTCCGAATAAACCTCGGCGCTGGTCAGGGCGCGGAGCATGGCGCCGGCGCGTCGAGCATCGAGCCCACTCCGCAGGTCCGCCTCGCAGCCGGCGAGGACGGAGTGCAGGGAGCCCGCTCGATCCTGCTTCCAGCCGGCGACCATCCTGGCGACGTCGGCATCGGACGCGGCCGCCCCCTCGAGCATGGCCCGCACCCCTCGCTCCGATTCCCACTGGCGCCGGCTGGAGAGCGCGACCAGCGCCAGGCGGCGGCGGAGGTCGGGCTCCGACATCCCGGCAGCCACGGTCTCCATCACGCCCGCCTCGGCCAGCCACTCCTCGCAGATCGCGCCCAGGATCGCCTTCTTGGTCCCGAAGATCGCGTAGACGGTGCGCGCCGCCACCCCGGCCTCCTCGGCCACCGCGTCGATGCTGGTGGCGGCATAGCCGCCCTGACTGAACAGCGATCGGGCCGCGTGCGCGATCGCGCGGCGCGTTTCCAGCGCCTGCCGCCGCCGGTAGGAGAGCGGCCGCGCCTTGACTTCCGACATCGCAGTCCCTACAGTAGCACCACATTGACTGCAGTAGCACTGCATCGACTGCATTAGAACTGAACTGGAGGCTGGAGAATGGGCGAGTTGGAACGCGTTGAAGTGGTGATCGTGGGCGGCGGCCAGGCCGGCCTGGCCACCGCGCACGAACTGGTGGAGCGGGGTGTCCGCCCGGTCGTCCTGGAGGCCGGCGAGCGGGTCGGCGACCAGTGGCGGCACCGGTGGGACTCACTCCGCCTGTTCACCCCCGCCCGCTTCAACGGGCTTCCCGGCTCCTGGTTCCCGGCGCCCCCCGCCAGCTTTCCCGGAAAGGACCAGATGGCCGACTACCTGGAGTCGTACGCTCGAGAGAGCCGCCTAAGCGTCCGCACGGGCGTGCGCGCGCTGAAGCTGGCCCGTCACGGCAACGCCTACCGGCTGCAGACGACCGCGGGGACGATCGAATGCGACCAGGTGGTGGTGGCGACCGGGTACCAGCAGCCGAAGCTGCCCGCCTTCGCGGCGGCGCTGGATCCCGGCATCCGGCAGCTGGACGCCGGGTCGTACCGGAACCCCTCGCAGCTGGCGGGCGACGTGCTGGTGGTGGGCGCCGGCACCTCGGGCGTGGAGGTCGCCATCGAAGCCGCCCAGGCGGGCCACCGGACGACGCTGGCCGGCCGCGGAACCGGCGCCGTGCCCCCGGTCTTCTACGCGTTCAGCGGCAGGTTCTTCTGGTTCTACGCCAACCGGATCGCCTCGGTGCGGACGCCGATGGGCCGCCGCATGAAGCCCCTGGTTCTCAAGCACGGGGCGCCGCTGATCCGGCTCAAGATGCGCGACGCGACCGCGGCCGGGGTGGAGCGCGCACCGCGGGTGGAATCAGCTCAGGGTGGCCTCCCCACCTTCGCTGACGGGCGCCAGCTGCGGCCCGGAACGATCGTGTGGTGCACGGGCTTCGCCCGCGACTACTCGTGGATGGAGATGCCGGTGGTGGGGAAGGACGGATACCCTCGCCACACCGGCGGGGTCATGGATGGCGAGCCCGGCCTGTACTTCGTGGGCCTGCCCTTCCAGACCCGGCTGGCGTCGGGCCTGGTGGGTGGCGTCGGCGATGACGCGCGCTCTGTGGCCGCGACGATCGCCGGCCGGCTGGGCGCGGCGGCCCAGGTCGAGCGGAGCGCCGTGCCCGTTCGAGTCTGAGCCGGGCACCGGCCCGGCCCATCTATCTACCTGAGCTCAGTCGTCTCCGCCGTGACCGCCGTCGTGCTCGCCGTGATCTCCGTCTTCGCTGGTGGCCGCGGCCACTGTCATGGCCGGGGCCTCGACTTCGGGGGGTTCGACTTCGGGGGCCTCGACCTCGGGGGCTTCGACCTCGGGGGCTTCGACCTCGGGGGCCTCGTCCTCGACCTCGGAGGCTGCCTCGGCGGCCTCGTCGGCGGCTTCTGCCTGGTCGTCAGGGCTCGCGGCCGGCTGGCTCATCGCGCTGGTGGTAGCGATCGCCTCATTGAGGTCCGAGCTCTGGTGTGCCGAAGCGACGACCGCCCCGGCCGCGGCGAGGGCCGCCGCCGCCGTGACGGCGAGGGCGCTCCTGTAGATCTGATGCATATCCGGTCTCCTCCAAGTGTTCGTGTTGGGACGCACCGACGCGCTTGGTGATCACTGAATGGGTAACGCCCAAGCGGGCGCGGACCGGCAAAGGATCGCCGCGCTCAGTGCTGGCTGGGGCTCGGCGAGGGCGAGGGGGACGGATCGCCATCGGATCCCGAGCTGCTGGACGCGTGGCCGTCCTCGGCTGGCGAGGGCGACGGCGACGGCACCGGGGACGGTTGGGCGGCCACCGTGCTCGACTCTTCGTGTGACACATCGCCTACCGAAGACGAGCAGCGCCAACACCGTCGCCACGCCCGCCACGAACCCGAGCCCGATCCCCCTCAACCTCGGCGGCGGCGCGGCCGGTCCCGGCTCTCCCGCGAGGCGGCTGTAGCGCGCTGCGCCCGGATCGGGGTTGGGCGGGCTGATCGCGTCCAGGTCCGCCAGGCGCCTCATCAGCCGCGGCTCCAGGTGCGCCTCAGACATCGCCGGCGCTCTCTCCGCACGCCTGGACAACCCCCGCCGGCAGGGATTTCGGCAAGCGAGGGTCCCAATCGCTCCCCAGCGCAGCTCGCAGCCGGGACGCCGCCTGCTCCAGGTGATGGCGGACCGTGCGCTCCGGCGTGCCCGTGATGACCGCCACCTCCGCGGTCGAGTAGCCGTGGTAGTGCCGGAGCAGGAAGGCGATCGAGAGCTTTGGCGGCAGCCGGGCCAGTGCCCGAGCCACGTCAGCCCCGGCGGCGGCGTCGGCCAGGTCCGGCGCCGGCCGGGGCCGGCCGAGCCGGCGGATCAGCTCCCCCACCTCCCGCCGCTGCAGGCGGCGCCGGTAAGAGAAGGCGGTATTGACCGAACCTCGCCCAGGCGCGGAAGGCCTTTACAAAGGCGTCTTGAACACAGTCCTCAGGAGCCCAGCACCCGCCGCCCGGGACGTGCGAACATCTGCTCGACGATGGACGCCGGCGACCCGGTAGACCTGCGTCTCAACCGCGCGGCCCCCAGCACCCTGGTGGTCGACCTCAACTGCGCCTTCGCCTCGATCGAGCAGCAGCACGACCCGCGGCTCCGCGGCCGCCCGCTGGCGATCGCGGCCTACGCCACCGATGCCGCCACCATCGTCTCCTCGTCCCGGGAGGCGCGCGACCTGGGCATCAAGACCGGCATGCGGGTCTTCGAGGCGAAGGCCATCTTCCCGCGGATCGCGGTCCTGGAGCCCAACCCGCCGCGCTATCGAGAGGTCTCGGACAGGCTGATCGAGATCCTCCAGCGCCACAGCCCCGACGTGCTCCGGATGTCGATCGACGAGGCGTCGCTCGACCTGGCCGGCACGCCGGACCTCGGCCGGCTGGGCCCCGAGGGCGTGGGCCGGGCGATCAAGCAAGCCGTGCGCCAGGAGGTCGGCGAGTGCGTGACCTGCTCGATCGGCATCTCCACCTCGATCTGGATGGCCAAGCAGGCCTCCAACCTCAACAAGCGGGACGGCCTGGAGCGCATCGACCACGCCAACCTGGTCCGGGTCTTCGGCGGCCTCCAGCTCACCGACCTGTCCGGGATCGCGGAGGCCGGCGCGCGCCGCCTGCAGCGCGGCGGCATCCGCACGCCGCTGGATTTCCTGCGGGCCACGCCGCAGCGGCTGCGGCTGGCGGGGATGCACGCCGAGGTCGCCGAGCAGTGGCTGCAGCGGCTGCGCGGCTACGAGGTGGGCAGTTTCGAAAGCGCGGAGCGCAAGAGCTACAGCCACTCCCACGTGCTGGCCCGCGCGACCAGCGCGCAGGTCGAGCTGGAAGAGCTGCTGATGCGCCTCTCGGAGATGGTCGGCCGGCGGCTGCGCGCGGCCGGCCGGCGTGGCAGAGTGGTCTCGGTGAGCGTCGTCTACCGGCCGCAGGCCGGGCACTTCTCCCGGCAGTCCAGGCAGCCACACCCGATCAGCACCGGGGACGAGATCTACCAGGCCGCGCTGGCGCTGCTCGCCGCCCGCGAGCCCGGCCGCGAGGTGGGGACGCTGGGGGTCGGGCTGAGCGGCCTGAGCGATGCCGGCGCGGACCAGATGGACCTCTTCGGGGAGCCTCGGGCGCCCCGCGGTGACCGCCTGGAGACCGCCCTCGACGCCATCCGCAACCGCTTCGGGGAGGACGCCGTGCAGCGGGCGCGGCTGCTCGGCCGCGCACGCGTCGTGCGGGATCGGATCGCCTTCGGCAACACCGGCCATCCCGAAGAGTGAACGTAGTGATCGGCGCGGATGGCGTGCCCCGCTGCGGGTGGGGCACCAGCGACCCCCTGCAGGTCGAGTACCACGACCGGGAATGGGGGCGGCCCGTGGCCAACGACCGGCGGCTCTTCGAGAAGCTCTGCCTGGAGGGCTTCCAGTCGGGCCTCAGCTGGCTCACGATCCTGCGCAAGCGCGACAACTTTCGCGCCGCCTTCGCGGACTTCGATCCGGCGGCCGTGGCCGAGTTCAGCGACGCGGACGTCGCCCGCCTGCTGGCAGACGCCGGCATCGTGCGCAACCGCGCCAAGATCGAGGCGACCATCAACAATGCCGGCCGCTGCCTGGAGCTGGAGGCCGAGTTCGGCAGCCTGGCCGCCTTCGTGTGGCGGTTCGAGCCCGCCCGGCCTTCGACCGACAAGGTGGCGGCGGAGGCGGTGGCGCTGAGCAAGGACCTGCGCCGCCGCGGCTGGGCGTTCGTGGGACCGACCACGGTCCATTCCTTCATGGAGGCGATGGGCCTGGTCAACAACCACCTCGAGGGCTGCTTCGCGCACGCCGAGGTGGAGCGGCTGCGGGCGTCCTTCAAGCGCCCGTGACGGCCCTCGCGGATACTTCCTGACCGGTGGGCGGGTACGACGCGATCGTGGTCGGGGGTGGCATCGCCGGCGTGTCGATCGCCTACGAGCTGGCCGGCGAGGCGCACGTTCTGCTGCTCGAGCAGGAGCGCCAGCTCGCCTATCACACGACGGGCCGCTCGGCCGCCATGTACCTGCAGAGCTACGGCAACGCGACCGTCCGCGCCCTCACGGTCGCCAGCCGCGGCGACTTCGACAGCCTGAGCGCCCTGGTCGATGGCACCCCGCTGCTGATCCCCAAGCCGCTGCTCTGGATCGCGGATGCCGAGGGCGCAGGGCACCTGGAGGAGATGTTGGGCTCGGAGTCACCGCTCAGTGCCGTCTCACCGGCGCAGGCGCTCGAGCTGTGCCCGGCACTGCGGCCTGAGAAGCTGGTGGCGGCGGCGCGCGACGAATCCGCCATGGAGATCGACGTGCACGCCGTGCACAACGCCTACGTGCGCGGCTTCCGCGGGCGCGGGGGCGTGATCCGGGCCGAGTCGGCGGCCGGCCGCCTGGCCCGGCAGGACGGCGGCTGGCTGGTCGAGGCCGGCGAGTTCCGAGCCTCGGCGCCGATCGTGGTCAACGCTTCCGGCGCCTGGGGCGACCTCACGGCGGAACGGGCCGGCGTCCGGCCGATCGGGCTGCGGCCCTTGCGGCGAACGATCTTCACAAGCCCGGTCGCGGGTTGGTCAGGCTTGGACGCCTGGCCCTTCATCTCCGACGCGGGCGATCGCTTCTACTTCAAGGGCGAGCACGACCAGGTCATGGTTTCCCCGGCGGACGAGACGCCAGACGTGCCCCGCGACGCGACCCCGGCCGACGTCGACATCGCGCGCGCGATCGAGATCGTCAACCAGCAGACGCGCCTCCAGCTGCGCAGCGTGCGCAGCTCCTGGGCCGGGCTGCGCACCTTCGCGCCCGACCGCTCGCCGGTGGTCGGCGAGGCCGTGGACGCCCACGGCTTCTTCTGGTACGTCGGCCAGGGCGGCTACGGCATCCAGATGGGGCCGGCGCTGGCGCGCAGCGGCGCGGCGCTGGCCCTGGGCCGGCCGCTGCCGGCGGATGTGAGCGCGGGCGGCGTCACGGCCGCCGCGCTGGGTCCATCTCGGCTGGGCGCTTCGCAAAGGCCGCGAACAGGCTGAGGTCGTAGGCGATCTTGATCAGGCCCGCCAGCACGAAGGGCAGGCCGTAGGCCGCGGACTCGATGGCCGCCCCCGCGATCACCGGCCCCACCGCCTGGGCGACGCCGCGCACGGACCCCGTGAGGGCCAGGGCGGCGACCCGCTCGGCGGGCGGCACGATGGACGCCACGTAGGCCTGGCGTGTGGGCACGTCCATCTGGCTGATGCTGAACCGGAGCACCAGGATCGCGACCGCGACGGTCAGGTTCGGGCTCAAGGGAACCAGCAGCAGGAGCACGTTGCTGGGCAGATGGGTGAAGACCATGGTCCTGATCAGTCCAATGCGGTCGGCAAGCCGCGACGCCACCTCGTAGGAGCCGGCCTGGACCAGCGCGATCGCCCCCAGCGCCGGCCCCAGCACCGTGATGCCCGCGCCGAAGCGCACGTGCAGCCAGTAGGCGATCACGGCCTGGACCACGAACCCGCCGCCCAGCGAATCGACCGCGAAGAGGGCGGCGAGCCCGGCCAGGGGCCGGGCGCTGGCCCGGCTCAGCATCGGTCCCGGGCTGGGGCTCTCGACCTGCCTCGAGAGCCCCAGCGCCAGCGCCGAGGTGGCCAGGCCGAGGCCCGCGTAGAGCAGTAGCAGCGCCCGCGTCGCCTCCGGCGATGTCGCCAGGGCCGCAGCCAGGCCACCCGCCGCCGAGGCCAGGCCGCCGGTGAGTGAGTAGCGACCGAAGGCTCGATTCCGGCGCGCCGCCGGCACCGATTCGGTGAGCGTGGCCTGCTCCAGCGCCAGGAAGGGACCGAGGTCGACGCTGGCCGCGCCCAGCATCCCGGTCGCGGCCGCCAGGGCCAACAACCAGGTCGGGCCGGCCTCCGCCAGGTCCACGCCGGACAGAGCCATCAGGAGGCCGATGCCCACCAGCACGGGCCTGCGCCCGACCCGGGCGGCCACCGCCGCAGCAGGCAGGCCGTACAGAGAGGCCGTCAGAAGTCCGAGGGCCAGCACCGCGCCGATCGCCGCCGGTCGCAGCCCTCGGTGCTCCAGGTACAGGCCCAGGACCACGGCCATGAATCCGAACCCGAATCCGCGCAGCACGCGCGCGATCAGCAGCAGCCGGTAATCGCGGCTCAACTTCGCGGGCTGAAGCCCCGCATTCCCCGGAAGATGCGCCCGATCTTTCGCCGGATCAGACGCGTTCCCCGGGAAATGCGACCCCCCTGGTTGGCACCCGACTCTTAACCCTTCTGGGCTCGGCGCACAACGCGCGTCTGTTTACTCTGAGGCGTCGCCGCAGGGGCCGTTGCAAGGGGGTTAGAGAATGATGCTCGGACGACGTCTACCAGCCAGGCTGGCCGTTTTCGTCACCACGCTGGTGGCCGCGCTGGCGGTCACGTCGGGTGTGCCGGGCGCAGGCGCGGCCGAGAACGCCGGCAACACCGCCACCCCGATCAAGCATCTGGTGGTGATCTTCCAGGAGAACGTCTCCTTCGACCACTACTTCGCCACCTATCCGTTCGCGACCGACGCGGCCGGGGAGCCGCGCTTCACCGCCAAGCCGGGAACTCCGAGCATCAACGGCCTCAACGACGGGCTGCTGACGCGCAACCCGAACTCGGCGGCGCCGTTCCGCCTCGACCGGACCCAGGCCCACACCTGCGACATGGGCCACGACTACACGCAGGAGCAGCTGGCCTTCGACCACGGGCTCATGGACCGCTTCCCTGAGACCACCGGCAACGGGACCGGCTGCGCCAGCAGCCAGGTCCTGGGCTACTACGACGGCAACACCGTGACCGCGTTCTGGAACTACGCGCAGACCTTCGCCATGAGCGACAACTCCTACAGCACCGGATTCGGTCCCTCCACGGTGGGCGCGCTCAACCTGGTCGCCGGGAACACCTTCGGCGCCGCCTGCACCTCGTCCGAGGTCTACTGCGGAACCAACGGCGGCACCGTGATCGCCGACCCCCAGCCGACGGGCGACAAATGCGACACCCGCGACAACACGACCATGACGCAGGGCCGCAACGTGGGCAACCTCCTGAACGACAAGAAGGTCAGCTGGGGCTTCTTCCAGGGCGGCTTCGCGAACTGCGCCCAGAAGCACACCGCCGTCGGCGCGACGGCCAAGCTCGACTACATCCCGCATCACCAGCCGTTCCAGTACTACGCGTCGACCGCCAACCTGAACCACACGGCCCCGACCTCACCGGCGATGGTCGGCAAGCAGGGCGACGCGGCCAACCACCAGTACGACCTGGCAGATTTCGTCTCGGCCCTGAACGTCGGCAACCTGCCGGCCGTCAGCTTCATCAAGGCGCCCGGGTACGAGGACGGCCACCCGGGCTATTCAGACCCGCTCGACGAGCAGTTCTTCGTCGTCAACTTCCTCAACACGCTCCAGAAGTCCAGGTTCTGGAACGACACCGCGGTCGTCATCGCCTATGACGACACCGACGGCTGGTACGACCACGTGATGCCGCCGGTGCTCTTCCAGTCCCAGACCCCGCGCGACGCCCTGTCGGGCACGGCTCAGTGCGGCAGCAACCTCAAGGACGTGCCGGCCGGCGCCAGCGGACCCCAGCAGGGACGCTGTGGCTACGGCGGCCGGATGCCGCTGCTGGTCATCTCGCGCTTTGCCAAGTCCAACTTCGTCGACGGCACCACCACCGACCAGAGCTCGATCCTGCGCCTGGTCGAGGACAACTGGCAGCTGGGCCGGATCGGCAACGGGTCCTCGGACGCGGCCGCCGGCACCCTGCTGAACATGTTCTCGTTCGGCGGCTCCAGCGGGGATGGTGGCGCCGGCAAGCTATTCCTCAACCCCTGCACCGGGCAGCGGGCCGACACGGCGCCCGACCTCGACCCCACCGGCTACACGAGCACCTACTCGAACACCTGCCTCTGAGCACCGAAAAGGACCGGCTGTGAAACCGGTCCTCCCCGGAGTAGGGGGTCGGGGTTCGGACTAGGGGACGTTCGGGACCTGCCCGGCGTCCTCCTGTGCCTCGCGCGCCGCGCTCTCACCCGCCTCGTGGGTGGGATCCTCGTTGGGCTTGAACGTGCCCGCCGCGGGGGTTGCGCTGGCCGCCGGCGTCGCGGTGGCCGCGCTGGCGGTCAGCGCGCTGCTGCCCGTGATGACGGCACCGACGACGCCGCCCAGCAACATGGAGCCGGCGATGGCGCCGCCGGCGATGGTGGCACGAATCCTGTTCATGACTTTCACCTCCTGGGTGTTGAACTGGCCGCGGTTTGAGCGGCCTGGCCCACATCCTCGCCAGCCACGCTGGGACCTCCCTGCAGGCCGGCTGTGAGTTGGCGCAGAAAGAAAAGACCGGCCCCCCGCGGGGAGGCCGGTCATCGCGACGGAGGTGGGTTTTTCGTTACTGGCCGGCGGGCGACTGGGAGGGAGCGGGTGCGGGTGCGGGTGCGCCCGAATTCTCCGCGGCCTCGCGGGCCGCGCTTTCACCGGCCTCATGGGCGGGGTCCTCGTTGGACTTCCCACCGGTTGGTCCGCCGCCGTGGGGGCGCGCGGTGCCGTTGTTCTCGGCGGCCTCCTGGGCGGCGGTTTCGCCTTTCTCGTGGGTGGGGTCCTCGTTGGACCTGGGCGTGGTCGGAGCCGCAGATGCGGCCGGGGTGGGCGTGGTGGCAGCGCTGGCGACCACGGTGCTGGCGCTGTAGACGACGGCGCCCACGACGCCGCCCACCAACATCGACCCCGCGACCGCGGCTGCAAAGACGGCGGGTCGGACTCGGCTCAAATCGGTCCTCCTTGCCTGGAAATCACAGGTCTATCGAGGACAGCGTGGGACACCAGGCTCAAAACGGCCTGTGAATCGGATTGGAGTTTCGCGCTCCGCTGGTCGAGACTCCCAGCAACCTCCCAGGTTTCTCCCAGAGATGTCCGAGCCGGGAAACCGAGGCTGGAGCCCATGCCCAACGCAACCACCGCCACCCCCGACTTGCGAGGCCGTGGCCTGAGCCGGCTCCGCCGCCTCACGCTGGCGGTGGCGGGTGGCTCGGCGGTGGCTCTCTGCATTGCGGCCTACGCGGCGGCGATCACGATCCCCGGGTCGACCGGCACGACCACCAAGGTCGCGGCCGTCAGCTCGGACCCGGCCGCGACCACGACCACCACCACCACCACCACCGCCCCCAGCCCGAGCGCCACTCCGACCCCCGCGCCGACCGCCACCACCAAGCCGGTCGCCGTCTCGGGCGGATCCAGGGGGTGACCGAGACCGAGCTCGCCGCGGCGGACGGCCGGGCGCTCGGCTGCGGCACCCGGCTGGTGGTGACGCGGCCCGACCGGCTGGCGCCCGCCCGCGACGCCATGGACGAGGTCCTGCGCCGGATCGACGAGGCCTGCAGCCGGTTTCGGGCCGACAGCGAGATCACCGCCCTCAACGCCGCGGGCGGCAAGGTGGTGCGCGTCAGCCCGCTCCTGGCCGAGGCCATCGAGGTGGCGCTGCGCGCCGCGCGCAGCACCGGCGGCGCGGTCGATCCCACGGTGGGCACAGCGCTCCGAGTCACCGGCTACGACCGCGACTACGACGCGCTGCCGGCCGTGGGCGAGCCGATCCGGCTGGTGGCCCGGCCGGTCCCCGGCTGGCGCACCGTGCGCCTGGACCGCTTCGCCGGCACCGCTTGCCTGCCCGCCGGCGTGGAGCTCGACCTGGGCGCCACGGCCAAGGCCTTCGCCGCCGACCTCGCCGCCTCGAGCGCGGCCCGGGCCGCCGAGGCCGGCGTCCTGGTCAGCTTGGGGGGCGACATCGCGGTGAGCGGCACGCCGCCCGAGGGCGGCTGGCGGATCCAGGTCGGCGAGGACAGCAGCGCGTCCCTCTCCGACGCCGAGGAGGCCATCGCAATCCAGCAGGGCGGCCTGGCCACCTCCAGCACCACGGTCCGCCGCTGGCGCCGGGGCGAAGTCGAGCTCCACCACCTGATAGATCCCCAATCGGGCCTGCCCGTGGACGGGCCCTGGCGCACCGTCACCGTGGCGGCAGCCACCTGCGTCGACGCCAACACCGCTACCACCGCGGCCATCGTGCTCGGCGAGGGCGCAGTAGGGTGGCTGGCAGCGATGGCGCTGCCGGCCCGGCTGGTCGACCATGAGGGAGCCATCCTCCGGGTCGGCGGCTGGCCGGACCGCCTGCGATGAGCGACCTCCTCCTCTGGTACGCGACGCGCGGCGCCGGCGTGGTCAGCCTGCTCCTGCTGACGGGAGTGGTGGTGCTCGGCGTCCTGAGCGTGCAGCGCTTCGAGATGGCGGGCTGGCCGCGCTTCCTCACGGTGGGGCTGCACCGCAACGTCTCACTGCTGGCGGTGGTGTTCCTGGCCCTCCACATCCTGACCGCGGTCGTCGATCCCTTCACCCACCTGGGCTGGGTGCCGGCCGTGATCCCCTTCGGCTCCTACTACCGGACGTTCTGGCTGGGCCTGGGCACCATCGCCGCCGAGCTGATGGCCGCGATCGTGGTCACCAGCCTGGTGCGCGGCTGGATCGGCGCCCGCGTCTGGCGGCTCGTGCACTGGCTCGCCTACGCGGCCTGGCCGGTCGCCGTGCTCCACGGCATCGGCACCGGAACCGACGCCGGTTCGCTGTGGCTGCTCGCCATCCAGGCCCTCTGCGCACTGGCCGTGGCGCTGGCGGTGACCCTGCGCCTGCTGACCAAGTCGCCCGACCCGCTGGCCGAAGACCGCGCCCGGTTCCGGGCCCGCGTGCGGCGGGACCTCTGACCGCGCTGCTGGCCGGCCCGTCGCCCGCGGCCGGCGCCGAGCGCCTGGCCGACCACCAGCGCCGGCTCGGGCCTCGCCCCCTAGGCAGCCCGCCGCTGATCGACTTCCTCGATCGCAGCGGCCTGGTGGGGCGGGGCGGTGCCTCCTTCCCGGTGGGCATCAAGTGGCGAGCGGTGGCCGGTGCGCCGGGCCCGGCGGTGGTGATCGCCAACGGCGCCGAGGGCGAGCCCCTCAGCCGCAAGGATCAGACGTTGATGGCGCGGCGCCCGCACCTGGTGATCGATGGCGCGCTGATCGCGGCCGAGACGGTCGGCGCGGACCGGGTCTTCCTCTACGTCGGTGAAGCGCACCGGGCGGCACTTATGGCCATGACGCTCGCGCTGGCGGAGCGCCCGGCCGGCGATCGCGCACGGGCGCGCGTCCTGCCCGCCCCGCCGACCTACACGGCCGGCGAGGAGAGCGCCGCGGTGCACTTCGTGAATGAGCGCGTAGCCACGCCCACCGCGATCCCACCCCGCCCTTTCGAGAGCGGCGTCGACGGGCGGCCGACGCTGGTCCAGAACGTGGAGAGCCTGGCCCACGCCGCCCTGATCGCCCGCAACGCGCTGCCGGGGACGGTGCTCCTGACAGTCGGCGGCGGGGTAGCCAGGCCGGGGGTCTACGAGATCCACAGCGGGGGGACCGTGGGCGAGGCCCTGGAGCTGGCCGGCGGCGCCCGCCCCGGCGCTCGCGCGGTCCTGCTGGGTGGCTACTTCGGGGGCTGGATCGACGCCCGTGAGGCGAGCTCGTTCGTGCTCGACCCGCGGACGCTCAAGGCCGCCGGCGGATCTCTCGGCTGCGGCGTGACCTGGGTGCTCGACCAGGCCGCCGACCCCCTGCTGGAGACCGCCCGGGTCATGCGCCACCTGGCCGAGGAGAGCGCCGCCCAGTGCGGTCCCTGCTTTTTCGGCCTGCGCAGCCTGGCCGCCGCGGCCACCCGGCTGGCGACCGGCCAGCCGGACGCCGCCGACCTACCAAACCTCCGCCGCTGGGTGGACCTGGTTCGGGGCCGCGGCGCCTGCCGGCACCCGGACGGGGCGGCCACCTTCATGGCCTCCGCGCTCAAGCTCTTCGCCCCCGATACGCCGCCGCCGGGCCGCCGGGCCCGGGCCTGAACGCGATGGAGAAGCAGGAGATCTGGATCGACCGCACCCGCTGCGACGGCCACCGCCTCTGTGCGGAGCTGCTGCCCGAGCTGATCCAGCTCGACGACTGGGGCTATCCGATCATCGCGCCCGGTCCGGTGCCGCTCCACCTGCTCGACCATGCGCGGCGGGCGGTGGCCTCCTGCCCGGTCCTGGCGCTGCGCCTGAAGACCATGTCTCAGCCACCTCCCAGGCGAAATTGAGCCTGAGACTGCATGCTGGAGTGAATGGCGCTTGACCACCGCGAGCGCGGAAAGGAGCTGCTAGCAACCCTGACCATGTGGGTGGGCGGGGTTTCGGCGGGCCTGGTCGGCGCCTTTGCCGGAGTCGCGGCGGCCACCATCCCGGGCACTGCCGACGCGACCGCGAGTGCCGCGGCGGCTCCCGCCGACAGCACGACCACCACCGATTCAGGCGAGCAGGCCGGGACCGAGCCGGTGCCGGTCCAGCCCCCCGTCTACGCGCCGATCGCGGCGCCTCCCGAGCAGCCCCACGCCCGCTCCGGAGGCAGCTCGCACAAGTAGATCTCGCAGCCGGTGCTGCGGGAATTCCCAGCAAACCCCCAGGAATCACGCCGATCATTGGGCACATGCCAGACAGCTCGGCGCGAGTCCTGGTCGTGGACGACGAACCCAACATCACCGACCTGGTCGCTCTCGCGCTGCGCTACGAGGGCTTCAGCGTGGAGAAGGCGGCCACCGGCCGCGCCGCCCTGAGCGCCGTCCAGAAGTTCAAGCCCGACCTGGTCATCCTCGACGTCATGCTGCCCGACGTTTCCGGGCTGGACGTGATGAAGCGGCTGTCCGCGGAAGGCCGCAAGGTCCCGGTCATCTTCCTGACCGCGCGCGACTCCACCGAGGACAAGGTCCACGGCTTGACGATCGGAGGCGACGATTACGTAACCAAGCCCTTCAGCATCGAGGAGCTGGTGGCCCGGGTGCGGGTCGTGCTGCGCCGCAACGGCAGCTCCACCAGCAGCCGGATCGCGCTCGCCGACCTGGAGCTGGACGAGGACGCCCACGAGGTCCGCCGGCACGGCCAGGCCGTGGAATTGACGCCGACCGAGTACCGGCTGCTGCGCTACTTGCTACTCAACGCCGGACGCGTGCTCAGCCGTACGCAGATCCTCGACCACGTGTGGGACTACGACTTCGGCGGCGACGCCAGCGTGCTGGAGACGTACATCAGCTATCTGCGGCGCAAGATCGACAGCTTCGAGCCGCCCCTCATCCAGACGGTGCGCGGGGTTGGCTACGTGATGCGCCTGCCGCGATGACCCTTTCGCTGAGGGCGCGCCTGCTCCTCGGCCTGGTCGCACTGGTCCTGGTCGGCGTCGTGATCTCGGACATCGCCACCTATGCCGCGCTGAAGGACTTCTCCTACAAGCGCATCGACGACCAGCTGCTCTCGGGCCAGAGCGAGGCCATTGCCGCGGTCCTCCCACCCGGCGGCGACGGCGACCACGGTCCGGGTCCCGGCCCCCGCGGCGGCGCCCAGCAGACCAACCTGCCCCCCGGCACCTATGCGGCCTTTGTTGCGCCCAACGGGCAGGTCGTCACCGAGAAGCAGGCCGTGTCGGGCCTCAACCCGACCACCAGCTCCGCCAAGCCCGTCCTGCCCAAGCCCCTCCCTAACGCCGGCAACGACGTGGCGTCGTTCCACGTCTACCCGGGCGTGGGCGGCGTCGCCCATTACGAGACCCTGGTCGAGTACCTGGACGGAGCCAGCGGCTTCCTGGTCATCGCCATCCCGCTGACCGAGGTCGACACGCTGCTCCAGCAGCTGGTGAGCCTGGAGGCGCTGATCGGCGCCCTGGTCCTGCTCGCCACCGCACTGATGGCCCTGCTGATCGTCCGCTTCGGGCTGCGGCCGCTGGGGAAGATGGAGCAGGCCGCGGCCGCGATCGCGGGCGGCGACCTCAGCCGGCGCGTCGAGCCCGCCAACTCGCAGACCGAGGTCGGCCGCCTGGGGCTGGCGCTCAACGCCATGCTGACGCAGATCGAGGCCGCCTTCGCCGAGCGGACCGAGTCCAACCAGCGCCTGCGCCAGTTCCTGGCCGACGCCTCGCACGAGCTGCGCACGCCGCTGACCTCGATCCGCGGCTATGCCGAGATGCTGCGCCGGGGCGCAGAGCGCAAGCCCAAGGACGCGGCGCTGGCGCGCCGGCGGATCGAGGAGGAGGCGGTGCGCATGACCGTACTGGTCGACGACCTCCTGCTGCTGGCCCGGCTCGACCAGGGGCGGCCGCTGGCCCGGGAGTCGGTCGACCTGCAGGCGATCGCGCGCGACGCCCTCACCGACGCCCAGGCGGTGGCGCCGGCGCGGGCGATCACCCTGGAGGCGCCGGACCCGGTCGTGGTCACGGGCGACAGCATGCGGATCCGGCAGGTGGTCGGCAACCTGGTGCGCAACGCGCTCGTCCACACCCCCGCGGGCACCCCGGTGGAGATCGTGCTCGCCCAGCAGAACGGCCACGCGGTGCTCTCGGTCGCGGACCACGGCCACGGCCTGCCGTCGGGCGTCGGGGCGCGCGTCTTCGAGCCCTTCTACCGCGCCGACGAGGGCCGCAGCCGCGATCGCGGCGGCGCCGGGCTCGGGCTCTCGATCGTGGCCGCGGTGGTGGCCGCCCACGGCGGGGAGGTCCGGACCGCCCAGACGCCCGGCGGCGGCGCCACCTTCGTGGTCGAGCTGCCGGTTGGGGGCGGCGCGCCATGACCCGCCGTCGCGTGGGCATCGCCGCCGGCGCCGCCGTGCTGATCGCGCTGCTCGGGGTCGCGGCCGCCTACGCCTACTTCTTCTCCGGCCTGCGCAGCGCGCCGCCGCCGCTGGCGCTGATGACGCCGACGCCCGGCGCCACCGCCTCGCCGGCGGCGTCCGGCGACCTGGCCGGGAACTGGAAGGTCGCCTCGGGCTCGCAGGCCGAATGGCGCGTCACGGAGGTGGTGCTGGCCACCAACACACCGCACAGCGCGGTGGGCCGGACCTCTGGCGTTGCCGGTGGGCTCACCGTTGAGCAGGCGGCGTCCGGTTTGACGGCGAGCAACCTGACCTTCACTGCGGATCTCACCCAGCTCGCCAGCGTTGACCAGCTGGCCGGCCACGACGTCACCCAGCGCGATCAGCTCGTCCGCCAGTCGTTGCTAGTAAGCCAGTTTCCACAGGCCACCTTCGTGTCGGCGCAGGCGGTGGCCATCCCCGCGGGCCTGACCTCCGGACAGCAAGTGCAGCTGTCGGTGCCCGGCCAGCTCACCATCCGCGGCGTGACGAAGGACGTCACCGCCAGCGTCATGGTGCAGCAGTCCGGGGCTCTGGTCCAAGCGGCGGGCACCATTCCCACCGACATGGCCACGTTCAGCATCCCGCCGCCCTACGCGCCCTTCGTCACCCTGGACAAGAACGTGACCATCGGTTTCGTCCTCAACCTGGCCCGGGCGTAGCGCTAACGTGGGCGACACCATGTTCGAAGTCAAGGACCTGCACGGCGTACTGCCCGCCCTGATCTCTCCCCTGACCCGCGATGGCGCGGTCGACGAGCCCGCCGTGCACCGGTTGGTGGAGCACGTGCTGGCCGGCGGCGTGCACGGGCTGCTTCCGCTGGGCTCCACCGGTGAGACCGCCTCCCTCGACGAGTCGGCCCGCCGCCAGGTCCTGGCCGCGGTCGTCGATGCAGCCGACGGACGGGTGCCCGTGATCTGCGGAGTCGTCCAGACCCACCTCGCAGCGGCCCGCGCGGAGGCCCAGGCCGCGGCTCGCCTCGGCGCCGTCGCGGTCCTGGTGACGCCACCCTTCTACTACCCGATCGACCAGCCCACGGTGCTCGGCTTCTACCGCCGCCTGGCGGCCGACAGCCCGCTGCCGATCCTGGTCTACAACATCCCTCAGAACACCAAGGTGGTCGTCCAGCCCGCCACGGTGAGCGAGCTTGCCCACGAGGGCACGGTGGTGGGGATCAAGGACTCCAGCCGCGACTTCGAGTACTTCGAGCGCTTGCTGCTGGCGACCCGCGACCTGCCCGAGTTCCGCGCCTTCACCGGCAGTGACACCATGCTCATGGCCGCGATGGCGATGGGCGGCTGCGGCACCATCTGCGGAGCCGCCAACGTGACGCCGGGCCTGGTGGTCAGCGTCTACGAGGCCGCCGCGCGGGGAGATTGGGATGCCGCCCGCATCCGGCAGGACCGGCTGATCGAGGTCGTGATGGCCGTGCGCGAGGGCGTCTTCCCGGCCGCCATCAAGGCGGCCTTGGCGCTGCAGGGCATCTGCGAGCCCTGGCCGATGCCGCCGGTGCCAGCGCTCGACGAGGCCGCCACGGCACGCCTGCGCCAGAGCCTGGAGGGCCTGCTAGCCCCGGTCTGACCCCGTCTGCGCCGCGCTCATCACGCGCTGTGCCAGCGCGTCCAGCACTGCCTCGGGCGTGAAGGGAGCCGCGGTCAGGCGCACACCAGTGGCGTCGTGGATCGCGTTGGCGACGGCCGCCAGCCCGGGCACGATCGGGGGCTCTCCGATGCCGCGCGAACCCAGCGCGCCGTGCTCGGACGGCACCTCGACCAGCTCGAGCTCGATCGGCGGCACGGTGTCGGCGGTGGGCAGCCCGTAGTCGGCGAAGCTGGCGGTGCGCAGCTGGCCCGAATTGTCGTAGACCAGCTCCTCCGAAAGCGCCCTCCCCAGGCCCTGCACCACGCCCCCGTAGATCTGGTCCTGCACCAGCTCGCGATCGAGGGCGCGACCGATGTCGTGGATCGCCGCGTAGCGCGTGACGGTGACCTGCCCGGTCTCCTCGTCCACCTGGACGCGGGCGACATGCACGCAGAACATCGGCCCCGGGTCGGCCACGGAGACGCGGCCCACGGCGCTAATCGGCCCCGGACCGCCGGCGCGCTGCGCGAACTCCACCACCTCGGGCAGCGCAACGGTGCGGGTGGGCACGCCCTTCACGCGCACCTCGCCGTCCACCAGCTCGAGGTCGTCGGCCGCCGCCTCCAACAGCGTCCCGGCCGCGTCCAGCACCTGGCGCCGCGCTTCCAGCACCGCCTTCTCGACCGCCGGAGCCACGCTGTAGGTGGTGGCGCTGCCCCCCGCACCGGGCGCCTCCGGCGAGGTGGTGGAGTCGGTGTGCTGGATGCGCACCCTGTCCACCGGCAGGCCGAACACCTCCGCCGCCAGGGCCGCGAACCCGGTGTCGCTGCCGCTGATGTCGATCGACCCCAGGTGCACTAGGAGGGTCCCGTCGCTCTCCATCCGGCAGGCGGCCGCGGCCGGCCCATACGCCCCGATCCACGACCCCACCGCCACCCCGATCCCCTCGCCGGGCGCTCTGGGGTCGGTGTAGACCGGGTGGCGGCGGGCAGCCTGAAGGCACTCGATCAGCCCTATTCGCGGCCATGGCGAGCCGTCGCCCCGGGCGTCTCCCGGCCGCGCCGCCGAACGCAGCCGCAGGTCCATGGGGTCGATTCCCAGCTCGCGGGCGAGCTCGTCGACGGCCGACTCCAGGGCGAAGTAGGCCTGCGGAGCCCCCGGTGCCCGGTACGCGGTGACCGGCGCCAGGTTGGTCGCCACCTCGCGGCCGGCGACCTCGAAGTTGGGCACCCGATACGACGACACCAGCAGCTCGGCCGTGATCCCGCCATGCCAGCCCGAGGTGGCCCCGTTGTCGTAGTCGACGTCAGCCCGCAGCACAGTGAGGTCGCCCTGGCGGGTGGCTCCCAGCTCCAGCGTGATCTCCGACGAAGGCGCCGGCCGGCCCAGGAGGAACTCCTCATTGCGGGTCAGCTGCAGCCGCACCGGCCGGCCCGCATGCCGGGCCAGCAGCGCCACCAGCGGCTCCAGCTGCATCCACTTGCCCCCAAACCCGCCGCCCACGGGCATGGGCACCACGCGCACCTGGCGACCCGGGATTCCGAGCGCCTTGGCAACCGCCGGGACGATCTCGCTGGGGCCTTGCGTCGGCGACCAGATGGTGACCATCCCGTCGCGGTCGAGGCGGGCCCCGACCACGTGCGGCTCCAGGTAGGCGTGGTGGACCCGGGGCATGGAGTAGGTGCGGCGAACGGTGGCCGCGGCCGCGGCCCGGCCGGCCTCCACGTCGCCGCGGCGGGCGGCGATCCAGGCCGTGATGTTGCCCACAGGCTCCAGAGCCTGGGTCTCTTCGGAGCTGGCCGCCCCGTGGATCGAGGCCTCACCGGCCTCGCCGGTCTGCTCGGGCAGGACCCGAGCGGCGCCGTCGGCGACCGCCTCGTCAACCCCCAGCGCCGCCGGCAGCGCTTCGTACTCGACCTGGACCAGGGCGGCGGCGTCGCTGGCGGCGGCCGCCGAGGTCGCCAGCACGGCCGCCACCGGCTGACCCGCGTAGAAGACCCGGCCCGCGGCCATCGGCTGGTCGGGGTGGTCTTCGGTAAGGCCCAGGTCGGCGCCGGTGACGATGGCGAGCACGCCGGGCGCCTGTGCCGCCGCCTCGGTGTGGACGGCCACGAGGTTGCCGCAGGCGACGTAGCTGAGGACCAGCTTGACGTGCACCAGCCCGGCCACGTCCATGTCCTCCGTGAAGATGAGTGCCCCGCTGACCTTCGGCGCGCCGTCAGTCCTGCGCATGCCGGAACTACGCTACTCGGGTTGCGGATCGCGGTCGCCGGGCCCTCTACGGCTGGGAGGGTGGCGCCTGGCTGTGACTGTTGTGCCGGTTGACGGCGTCCGGTCGGGGCTTTGATGGCGATTTGTCGGTGGGCCAATCGGCCCGGCTGCCACGCTGCTTGCTCATGGGTGAATTCCGCGTCCTCCTGGTCGAGGACGACGCACCGATCCAGCGGATGATCTCCAAGTTCCTGCAGACGCAGGGCTACCAGGTGGGGATTGCCGGCGACGGCGTGGAGGCCCTGAAGCTGGTGGCCGAGCAGCTGCCCGACCTGGTGCTCACGGACGTCAACATGCCGCGCATGAACGGCCTTGAGCTGGCGCGCCGCCTGCGCTCCCACCACCTCACGGCGCAGGTGCCGATCGTTATGCTCTCGGCCCTGCTGGAGGCCTCTGACGTGCTCAAGGGCTACGCGGAGGGCGCCGACGACTATGTGCCCAAGCCGATCGAGCTGGCCGTGCTGGGGGCCAAGATCGAAACCCTTCTCCGCCGCCGAGCCGCGGCTGCGGGCGGAGCCAGACCACCCGGCCGCCTGACCGTTTTCCTGCGCGGCAAGGGCGGCGTCGGCGCCACCACGCTCGCCGTCAACGCCGGCGTCGCCATCGCCGGCATGCCCCTGACCAGCGCGGCCCTGCTCGACCTCGACCTCGCCTACGGAGACGCCGCGGTGCTGCTCAACCTGACACCCAGCTCCACGCTGGCGGATCTGGCCGACCACGGCGACCGCCCGCTCGACGCGGAGCTCCTCGGCCTGCTCACGACCAGGCATGCCTCGGGCCTGGCCCTGGTCCAGGGCTGCGATCGCCCGGAGCGCGCCGACCAGGTCACGGTGCCGGCGGTGCAGCGCACGATCGCGCAGATGCGCGCCTCCTATGACCAGGTGCTGGTCGACCTCCCCTCCGGCTTCTCCGAGCCGACCCTGGCCGCCATCGACGCCGCCGACCGGGCCTGCATCGTGGTGCCGCCCAGCCTTCCCGGCCTGCGCGCCTCGCGGCACTGCCTGGAGGTTCTCCAGCAGATCGGCTTCCCGTCCGAGAAAATCGCCGTCATCCTCAACCGGGCGCGGCCCGGCGGCCTCGGCCGGAACCAGGTCAGCCGGTTCCTGAACCACGAACCGGAGGCCGTGGTCGTGTACTCGGAGACGCTGGAGGACTGCGCGGCGGTCGGGATGCCCGTGGTTACGGGGCAGCCCAACAGCGTCGTCGCGCACGAGATCCGGGCGCTGGCCGACTTCCTCTCCGGGGCCAGGGTGCCGGCCTCGGCGGCATGACGCTCGAGACAGGGAGCCCGAAGCGGGCCGATCGCGCCGCCTTGGGGATGGCGCTCGGGATGCGCGCCGCCGAGATCCGCGACCAGGTGTTGCGACAGCTCGAGGCTCAGGCCGGCCGGCCGGCGGAGCGCAGCTCCATTTACGAGGAGCACCAGTGGGGCCGCCTCTTTTTCGCCACCGTGCTGGTCGCGCGCTGGCTGGTCACGGGCGAGTCCGCGGATGAGGATGAGGCCGCCTGGATGAGCTTTGCGGGCGAGCTGGCCGCCTCCGAGGGGGTGTCCGTAGCCACCAGCACGCGCGGCTATTACTACTGGCGCGACGCCCTGCTGGACGCCCTGCGCGAGGACGCGGCGCAGCTGCATTCGCCGCCCGGCATGCTCGAGCTGGCGCTGGAGATGACGCGCGCCAGCTGCGACGCCGCCCTGCTTCGGATGTCCCGCGAGTGCGACCGGCGGCTGCGCGAGATCAACACCCAGCTGCGAGGCGCCAGCCAGCTGAAGTCGGAGTTCCTGGCCCGCATGAGCCACGAGCTGCGCACGCCGCTGTCCGCCATCATCGGCTTCAGCGAGATCCTCCTCGAGGGGATCGACGGCGAGCTCAACACCGCCCAGCGTGAGGACGTGCAGCTGGTGCACGACAGCGGCCACTCCCTTCTCAACCTGATCAACGACATCCTGGACCTGGCCAAGGTCGAGTCCGGCAAGATGACGTTGGCGGTCGAGCCCCTGGACCTGTCCGAGATCACGCTGGGAGTCCTGCAGGCGCTGAAGCCGCTCGCACAGGGCAAGGAGCTGGCGGTGACCTCAGATCTGCCCGCGGGGCTGCCTTCCGCGCGGGGCGACGAGGTCCGGGTCAGGCAAGTGCTCACCAACCTGGTCGCCAATGCCATCAAGTTCACTCACCAGGGGTCGGTGCAAGTGCGGGCCGAGACGACTGGCGAGCAGCTCCTGGTGTCGGTCTCGGACACCGGGATCGGGATCAAGCCCGAGGCGCTGGCCTTCATCTTCGACGAGTTCCGGCAGGCGGAGAGGGGGACGACCCGCGATTTCGGCGGTTCCGGCCTCGGCCTGGCCATCGCTCGCAGGCTGGTCGAGCTGCAGGGCGGTTCGATCGGGGTGGAATCGGAGCCGGGCAAGGGCAGCCGCTTCTGGTTCACCCTGCCCCTGGCCGGCGCCCAGGCAGGCCCCGTCTCGGCCCGGGCGAAGCTTCCCGACCTCCCCGTCTTCAGCGGCGGGCCCCGGGTGCCTGGTCAGACCGCGGACCTGATACTGGTCATCGACGACGACGACCGGGTGCGGCGGCTGATGGTGCGCCGCCTGCAGGAGGCCGGATTCGAGACCGCCGAGGCGGGGAGCGCGACCGCGGGCCTGGCGGCAGCGCGAGATCTCCATCCCGCCGCCGTGACCCTGGACATCATGCTCCCCGACGCCAGCGGCTGGGCGGTGCTCGCGCACCTCAAGTCGGACCCCACGACGCGAGACATCCCGGTGGTGGTCGTCAGCATCATCGACGGGCGCGAGACGGCTCTCGACCTGGGGGCGGTGGCGTATGTGGGGAAGCCGATCTCCCCAGAGGAGCTGGTATCGGCGGTCACCGGGGTGCGGCCCCGGCTGCGGGGCGCCCGGATCCTCTGCGTGGACGACGAGCCGGACACCATCGGCCCCGTGCGCAAGACGCTCGAGGCAGCCGGTGCGCTGGTTACGGTTGTGCCTTCGGCCGAGGAGGCTCTGGCGGAGGTCGCCCTGAACGCGCCGGACGTGATCTTCGTCGACCTCATGCTGCCGGGCCTGAGCGGGTTCGAGCTGGTGGTCCGGCTGCGCGCTCGGCCGGGGCTGGAGTCGGTGCCGCTGATCGTGCTCAGCGCGCGATCCCTGGCCCCGGACGACCACCTGACGCTGAGCGGCCACGCCGACCGCGTGATCGGTAAGACCGAGCTGCGGCTGGCCGACCTCAAGGCCACCGTCAGCCAGGCCCTGGCCCACCGCCGTCTAATGCCGGCGGCGCCCGGCCCGGCCGATGACCGAGCCGCCCAGGAGCGGCGCATCGCCCGCGAAGAGCACGTGTCTGCCGGCGGCCAGCAGCTCGGTGTCCGCCTCTTCGGACGCCCACACGCGGAGGCGCCGGAACCAGGGCAGCGGCCTGACCGTGAAGTGCAGGACGGGGACGAACCCCGCAGCGGCCAGGGTGCGCGCGCCGAGATGATCGACGCTGCCCAGCCACAGGCGCGTCAGGCCCTCGGCGCGAGCACGGGCGGCGACATAGAGCACGAGTGACCGGAACAGCCCCTGGCGGCGGTGGGGCTCGAGGGTGAGGCAGTTCCAGATGTACGCCTGGCCGGCTCCGGGCCGGATCTCCAGGCCCAGCTCTCCAATCCATTCGGGCCTGCTCGACAGCCAACCGTAGGCCACGATCTGGCCGTCCCGGCGGGCCGCGAACGCCCGGCAGCCGCGCTCCAGGCGCCCGCGGACCAGGTCACCGTCGGCGCCCATGGCCGCGACCAGCTCGGCTTCCGCCGCCCGCGGCACCTCCGCGATGACCGCGACGCGGGAGTCGGGCGGTGGACACAGCGCGGGGTCCACCGCCCACAGCGTGGCCCTCAGGGAAACGGGGTCAGAAGCGGAAGAAGAGGCGGCGCACCGCCTGGATCGCGGCCGGATCGCCCGTGGCCGCGCCACCGTCGAAGCGCCCGAACACGGTGAGGACGAAATCCGACGGGGTGTACTTGAAGACCGCGTCGCAGCCCTTGAAATCCCCGGTCTCGGGCTGCGCCGACCACTGGCCGTCCTTGACGGTGACCCGCCACTTGCCGCCCCAGCCGCCCGAAACCTCCATCCCATACACCACATCGACGCCCTTGGCGGCTTCCTGGTCGACGGTGTACTGCATGATGATGTGGCAGTAGGGGACCAGGACCCCGGCGGTGGCCTCGTCGAGCTCGGCCAGCTTGTCGCCCAGCCCGTACTCGATGTCGTAGGGATGGATGCCGTAATCCATGATGTGGAAGGCCGGGTAGAAGCCGGCGGGCACCGGGCCCATGTAGGGGTGGGTGACCAGGAACGACGTCCACTCCTCGGGCGTCAGGGCGTCGAAGATCGACATCATCTTGTCCCTGTCAGCCTTCAGCCGCGCCAGCGCCTCGTCGCGCGACAGCTTGCGAAAGTCGAGGGCGTGGTCGTTGAGGGTCTCGCCCATGACCATGAGGCCGAGGGCGCCGGCGGTGTCGCCCTTCTTGGCGATCTCCCAGCGCGAGAGGTAGCCCTCGGTGACGTCGATCATGTGGCCGACCAGGTCGCGCACCTCCCACTCGGTGCAGCGGGTCTGAACGTTCCAGTTCTGGGGATCCTCGACGAGCCGGAAGAAGTTCTCCTGGTCGCGGCGCAGGATGGCCATCACGGTCTCCTTGCCCTCCGCGGCCATCGGGTTGACAGGCCGGATCGGCGCCATCATCGTGCTCATACAGCCCCTCCAGAAGTTGCCTTCGCGACCGTCGGGACGACGATCGGAGTCAGGTTGAAATCGAGGTTCTCGCGCCGCCCCTCGTACTGCGGCGGCAGCTGGAGGCCCGACCCGAGCGCCTCGGGAGACTCGTCGACGGTGAAGCCGGGGCGATCGGTGGCGATCTCGAAGAGAACTCCCCCCGGCTCCCGGAAGTAGATCGAGCGGAAGTACTTGCGCTCGATCACCGGTGTGACGCTGCGGCCCGCAGCCACCAGCGCCTCCCGCCAGGCCCGCTCGTGCTCGTCGTCGCGGGCGCGCCAGGCGACGTGGTGCACGGTGCCCGTGGTTTCCGCGCCGATCTGCCCGGCGGGCGACTCGAGGACGTCGACCAGGGCGCCCGGGCCGCCGTCCCCCGTGCGGTAGCGGGTGCGCCCGTCCTCGGTGCCCGCTTCGTCGAAGCCCATGGTCTCGGTGAGCAGGCGCGCGGTCCCCTCGCGCTCGCGGACGTCGAGAGTGACCGAGTGGAAGCCGCGGATCGCGTGCTCGACGGGCACCGGCCCGTCCGGCCAGGGCACCCAGCGCTCATCGGCGGCCTGGCCCACCAGCGCCAGCTCCATCCGATCCGGGTCTTGCAGCAGGAGGGCATCGGCGTCGAAGCGCGACGCGCGGCGCGCCTCCACCCCCACCTCGCGCAGGCGCCGCGACCAGTAGTCCAGCGCGGGCGCGGGCACAGCGAAGGCCACCGTCGAGACCTGGCCCGTGCCCTGCGGCCCCCAGGGCAGGTGCGGCCAGCCGAAGAAGGTCATGGCGGTGCCGGGCGTGCCCAGGTAGTCGGCGAAGTAGAGGTGGTAGGTGTCGGGAACGTCGAAGTTGACCGTCTTCTTGATGAAGCGCAGGCCCAGCACGGCGACGTAGAAGTCGACGTTCTTCTGCACGTCACCGGTGATGCAGGTGACGTGATGGATACCCGGCACGCGCTCAGGCATGCTCGGATCTTAGGACTCCTCCCCGCTCGGCGGGGAGGTCCCTCCGCCAAGGGCGGAGGGGGAGGGAGGGGGGCGTGGTCAGCCTTTGTTGTGCTGCGAAGCTTCCTCGTCGATGCGGGTCCAGATCTCGGTCGCCAGCGGCTCCTCGATCTCCTCCCCAAGATGCCCGACCAGGCCGATGGCGCGCGCCATCACGGCCAGCCCGCGCGCCACCTGCCAGGGGATCTCGAGCTCGCTCGCCAGGGCGCCGATCGCGCCCGTGGCGTTGACCGGCAGCGGTTTGCCCAGCGTGCGCGACGCCTCTTCCGAAACCAGGTTCATGAGCTCCACGTGGCGGCCCGACAGGCCGTTGGCCTCTGCCACCTCGTAGAGGCGGGGCACCCGGGGATCGATGGGCTTGTGGATCGGGTGCCCGAGGCCCGGGATCGGGCGACCGGCCTCGCGGTGAGAAGCCACGATCGCCTCCGCGCTCCGCCCTTCCTGAAGCATCCGGGCGGCGTCCTCCACGGTGCCGCCGAAGCGGCCGCCCAATCCCAGCAGGCCGGCGGCCACGGCGGCCTGCACCGACTCGGGGGCGCCGAGGTAGGTCATGCGGGTGGCGATCGCGCTCGGCGTCATCCCGTGTTCGACCAGGGTGACCAGGATGGCATCGAACACCGCCAGCTCCTGCGGAGTCGGGAGGCGGCCCTTGAGCTCCAGGAACGCCATCGCGCCCAGGCTGACCGTGCCGATCAGGTCCTGGACCAGATCGTGGCCCCTCACCACTATCCGATCGGCCGTGCTCCAACCCAGGTCCGAGCGGAGGCCCTTGCGCCGGGTCACGAACGCCGGACCCGGAGCCGGGTCTTGTAGCCGGCATCCCCGAAGTCGGATTCGGGCACCAGCACGACGCGGGCCCGGAACGTGAGCGCGGTGCGGATGGCATGCTCGATGTCGGAGGCTAAAGAGGCCTCCCCACTTGGGGGGGAAGTCCCGCCCGCCGGGCGCGGGAGGGGCAGCGCTGGCACCTCAACCTCCACCGGCACCGGCGGTTCGAGCCCCACCCCATCGCCGCTCGTGACGACGCGGGCCCGGCCGGTCACGTGGGGCTTGAACTCGGCGACCACCGAGAGGATCGCCGACGGGTACACGTTCACCCCGCGCACGATGAACATGTCGTCGCGGCGGCCCAGGCAGCGCATCCGGAACGACGTCCGGCCGCACCCGCAGCTGGTGCCCTCGATGCGCACCAGGTCGCCGCCCAGGAAGCGGACCACGGGCATCGCCTGCCGGGTGAGAGAGGTGTACGCCAGCTCGCCGACGGCGCCGCTCTCGATGGTCATCGGCTCGCGGGTGTGGGGATCGACCAGCTCCGGCCAGACATGTCCGGCGCCGCTGAAGTGCATCCCTGCCTGCAGCGGGCACTCGCCGAACAGCGATGGCGACACATCGCCGATGCCCATGATCTCGTTGACGGTGGCCTGCAGGTTCTCCTGGATGCTGTCGCGCACGGCCGGGATCCCGCCGCCCGGCTCGCCGCCGGTCACGATGTGGGCGATCTGCAGCTGCCCCGGTCCGACCCGGTTGGCCAGGTACTGGGCGAACGACGGCGTGGCCAGCAGGGTGTCCGCCAGGCCCGCGCGCAGGCCGAAGATGACGCGCTCGGTGTCGCCCGGGGCGACCGGCACGGAGCGGGCGCCGATCCGGCCCAGCACGAAATGGGTGTGGCCCGCCACGAAGGGCCCCGCGCCGAAGGTCGTCAGCACGGAGTGGTGGTCGTGGATTCCGGTCGCGAAATAGGTGCGGGTGCCGATCTCCGTCCACGACTCGGCGTCATCAGGTGTCAGCGCCAGGACGCTCGGCGTCCCGGTCGTGCCGCTGGTCTGGTAGACGCGCTTGACCAGTGCCTCGGGCACGCAGAGGTTGGTGCCGAAGGGGGGCCGCTCGTCGATCGCCTGCTTCAGCTCCTCCTTGGTGGTGAACGGCAGCCGTGCAATCTCCGCCAGGGGCACCTTCTCGGAGCCGAGCTTGCGCGTGTAGAAGCGCGAGTTCTCGAGCAGGTGGCGCTGCTGGCGGTCCCAGGCCTCGGCCGAGCGCTGGAAGGTGTCGGCCGGCGAAGCGGTCTCCACCGCCCGGTCCCAGATCCAGTCGCGTTCGCAGGCGTCGCCGGCGAGGCGGCCGCGGGAGTGGCCTGAGATCATCTGCGCCGTGAAAAAGTCTATCGGCCGCCTACCTACGACCGTGGTCGGCAGCTATCCCCAGCCGGACTGGCTGGTCAACCGCCGCCTCCTCGGCAGCCGCCTGCCGCCCCGAGTGCGGGCGCGCGAGATCTGGCGGGTGCCCCCGGAGTTCCTGGAGCAGGCCCAGGACGACGCCACCCGGCTCGCGCTGCGCGACATGGAGGCGGCGGGCATCGACATCGTCACCGACGGCGAGATCCGCCGCGAGAGCTACTCCAACCGGTTCGCCACCGCGCTCGAGGGCATGGACCTGGAGAAACCCGGCAGCGCGCTCGACCGCACCGGACATCCCAACCCGGTGCCCCGCGTGGTGGGACCGATCCGCCGCGCGCGGCCTGTGGAGGTGCGCGACGTGGAGTTCCTGCGCGCCCACACTGACCGCGCCGTCAAGGCGACCCTGCCGGGCCCCTTCACGATGTCGCAGCAGGCCCAGGACGACCACTACCACGATGAGGAGGCGCTGGCGATGGCGCTGGCGGCCGCGGTCAACGAGGAGGTGCGCGACCTCTTCGCCGCGGGCGCCGACGTGGTGCAGATCGATGAGCCCTATCTGCAGGCGCGAGCGCCCAAGGCGCGCCGCTTCGCGCTGGCCGCAATCAACCGGGCGCTGGAGGGAGTGCAGGGCACGACCGCCCTGCACACGTGTTTCGGCTACGCGCACATCGTGCACGACCGTCCACAGGGCTACCCCTTCCTGGCCGAGCTCGCCGACGCCGCCGTCGACCAGATCTCGCTGGAGTCCGCGCAGCAGCACGTCGACCTGGCCGTGCTGCGCGAGCTGCCGGGCAAGACGCTGATCGTGGGCGTGCTCGACCTGGCGGATGAGGCGCCGGTCGAGGACGTGGCCACGGTGGTGGAGCGCATCCGCCGTGCGCTGGAGGTGGTGCCCGCCGAGCGCCTGGTGCTGGCTCCGGACTGCGGCATGAAGTACTTGGCGCGGGACACTGCGTTCGGGAAGTTGAAGGTGCTGGCCCAGGCCGCGGCGGTGGTGCGAGCGGAGCTTTGGTAGACCCCCTCCCCGCAGGGCGGGGAGGTTTGGGGTGGGGCCGGCAGACCGACGAAACCCCCACCCGGTGCCGCTTCGCGGCGCCGACCTCCCCGGAGGGGAGGTGGACTGAGCTTGAGCAGACCCACGAAACCCCCACCCGGTGCCGCTGCGCGGCGCCGACCTCCCCGGAGGGGAGGTGGGCTGAGCTTTGGCAGATCCACGAAACCCCCACCCGGTGCCGCTTCGCGGCACCGACCTCCCCGGAGGGGAGGTGGACTGCTGACTAGACCGCTGCCGGCTCCAGGTCGGCGACCCTCGGTATGACGCGCTCGCCGATGATCTTCAACGGATCCAGGCGCCAGACGTCCCTGACCGAGATGATCACCGTCTCGATGCCCAGGCCGGCCAGCCGGCGCAGCCGGCCGATCAGCTCATCGACCTGCTCGCCGCTCTCGCCCAGGTCGGCCGACAGAATCGAGGTCTTCTCGATCTCGGCGTAGTCGCGCCCCACGGCTGCGCAATGCGCGCGCAGCACCGCCAGCTTTTGCGGGATCTCCGGTGTCGGCCAGAGGTTGCAGGCGTCGGCGTACTGCGCGACCAGGCGCAGTGTTTTCCTCTCCCCGCTGCCCCCGATAAGGATCGGCGGGTGCGGGCGCTGTAGAGCCTGCGGCGAGTTGAGCGGCCGCTCCAGGTGAAACTGCTTGCCCTGGTAGGGCGCCTCGTCCCCGCGCCACATCTGGAGGCAGATCTGCAGGGCTTCCTCCAGCATCTCGAAGCGCTCGCCCAGGGTCGGAAAGGGGACGCCGAGCCCGCGGCTCTCCTGCTGGTTCCAGCCCGCCCCGATGCCCAGCCAGGCGCGCCCGCCGGAGAGCACGTCGAGGGTGGTCACGATCTTGGCCAGGACGCCCGGATGGCGGTAGTGGACCCCGGTCACGACGGTCATCAGCTTGGCGCGCCTGGTCTGCGCGGCCAGGAAGCCCAGCGTGGTGTAGCCCTCCAGCATCTCGTGTTCGGGGGGCCCCACCGCGCGGATCTGGAAGAAGTGGTCCATCACCCCCACCGAGTCGAAGCCGGCTTCGTCGGCGGTCCGCGCCACGTCCCCCAACGTGGTGCCCAGCTGAGCGGCGCCCCCGGGCCACGTGAAGTCGGGGATCTGGAGCCCAATTCTCATGATTACGAACTTACACTTGGGCCCCACACCTGGCGCGCCACGGTGCCCACCAGCTCCAGCTTCTGCCGCTGCTGCTCGGGTGAGATGTGGTTGCCCTCCATGGTGGAGGCGAACCCGCACTGCGGGCTCAGCGCCAGCCTCTCCAGCGGCACGTAGCGCGACGCCTCTTGGATGCGCGCCTTGAGCTCCTCCTCCGCCTCCAGCAGCGGCTTCTTGGTGGTGACCAGGCCGAGCACCGCGACCCGGTCTTCGGGCATGTGCTGCAGCGGCGTGAAGCCCCCGGAGCGCTGGTCGTCGTACTCCAGCAGGAAGCGCTGGAAGAGCGTCTTCTCGAAGATGCGGGAGATCGGCTCGTAGTCGCCCTCGGCATAGAACTTGCTCTGGTTGTTGCCGCGACACACGTGCAGCCCGAAGGTGACTCCGGGATGCCCCTGGATGATCGCGTTGTCGAGCTCGATGCAGAGGTCGATCAGCTGCTCGGGATCGCTGCCCCTCTGCCGGTACCCCTCGCGCATCTTGGGGTCGAGCAGCGCGCCGTACTGCGGCCCGTCGATCTGGATGTAGGTGCACCCGAGGCGCACCAGCTCGGCGACCTCGCGCCGCGACACGCCCACGATGTCGGCCAGGAAGGCGTCGCGGCTGGGATAGGCACCGCTCGACTGCTTGGGGTCGTAATAAGCCGCGGCCTGCTGGGCGCTGATCATGGTGACCTTGGCCGGCTTGGCCGCCACCGCGCGGAGGAAGACCCACTCCTCGGCGCACATGTTCCGGCGCCAGCGCAGCTTCTCGACCACCACCGGCCGCTTGAAGATCAGCTCCTCGCCCTTCTCGTCGTGGAAGGGGATCGCCCAACCGCCCTCCTTGTCGAAGCCGTCGAACGACTCCACCAGGTGGCCGAAGAAGGCATACCGGCGCAGCTCGCCGTCGGTGACCACGTCGATGCCGGACTCCTCCTGGAGCCGCACCGCCTCACGCACGTGGTCGTCCTCGGCGCGCTTGAAATCGGCCGGGCTGAGAGTCCCTGCCTCGTGCGCCTGGCGCGCTTTCACCAGCTCGGCCGGCCGCAGCAGGCTGCCCACCACCTCAGCTCGAACCTGCGCCACTCCCACGGGCGTCGCCGCTCCTCTCGCCACGCTCTGCGCGCTCATCTCAGCACTCCTCGTCAGATCTCGAAGAAGACCGTCTCGCCCGCACCCTGCAGCCTGATGTCGAACCGGAGCGCGCCGCCCTCGTCCCTGGCGATCAGGGTGTCACGCCGATCGCCCACCAGGCGCAGCACGGGGTCTTGCGCATGCGCCGCCAGCTGGTCCGGGAAGTACATACGCGTCGGCAGCTGGCGCAGCAGCCCGCGCGCGAAAACCGTCACCTCCAGGAACGGCAGCCCCTTCGCCACCACGAAGTGAAAGGCGCCCTCCGCGTCGGTCCCGCAGCGCGCGAACTGACTGTCGTGGGCGACCTCGATCAGCGCGTCTGGCACCGGTTCGCCGGCGCCGTCCAGCACCTGGCCCTCGACCCGCACCCCTTCGCCGGCCGCCTGGGGACCGTCCTCGAAGGGCATCGCGAAGCCGAAGAAAGGCCCCACGGTTTGAGACGGAGTCGGGCCCTTGACCCCCTCCCCCGCGGGGAGGGCTGGGGTGGGGGACATCAGGTTTCCACAGGTGTCGCGCCATGCCCGCGCAGCACGATGTCCCAGCTGTAGCCGAGGGCCCACTCGGGCTCGGTGATCTCGGGGTCGAAAGCTGCCACCAGCCGCTCCCGGCCGCGCGGGTCCGGCACCGACTGAAAGATCGGGTCGTGCGCCTGCAGCGGGTCGCCGGGGAAGTACATCTGCGTCACCAGCCGGCTCGCGAGCGCGGGACCGAACACGGAGAAGTGGATGTGCGCGGGCCGCCACGCGTTGTGGTGGTTCTTCCAGGGATAGGCCCCCGGCTTGACGCTGACGAACCGGTAGCGGCCCTCGCCGTCGGTGAGACAGCGGCCGGCGCCGGTGAAGTTGGGATCGAGCGGCGCCGGGTGCTGGTCGGCCGGGTCGACATAGCGGCCGGCCGCGTTGCACTGCCAGACCTCGACCAGCGTGTGACGGACCGGCTGGGCGTCGGAGTCGAGGACCCGGCCGGTGACGATGATGCGCTCGCCCAGCGGCTCGGCGGCGTGCTGGCGCGTGAGATCGGCGTCTTCGGGGCGGACCGGGATGCGCCCGAAGGCAGGCCCCGGCGCCATCTCGAACCAATCGTCCGGCAGGCGGACGAGCGTGCGCTGGGGCGCGCGCAACAGCGTCGAGCGGTAGTCCGGAAAGAGGTAAGGCGGCTCGAACTCCACGACTAGGGGTCCCCTCAGCCAGAATAACCCCGCTTCCTATAGTGGTTTCCGAGGTATGGCCGCCGAGCTCGGGGGACTTCACCACGTGACCGCCATCACCGGCAACGCGCCGGCAAACGTCGACTTCTACACGCGCGTGCCGGGCATGCGCCTGGTCAAGAAGACGGTCAACCAGGATGACGTCTCGGCCTACCACCTCTTCTATGCGGACAGGACCGGCAACCCCGGCACCGACATGACGTTCTTCGACTGGCCGTTCGCGGTTCCCAACCAGGCCGGTGTGCCCGAGATCGCGCCCATCACGCTGCGGGTGCCGGAAGGGTCGCTCGATTGGTGGGCGGCACGCCTGGAAGAGCTGAAGGTCGGGCATTCGCTGGAGGCCGGCCGGGTCGCCTTCACCGACCCCGAAGGCCAGCGGCTGGAGCTGGCCGGGCACTCCGGACCGACCCGGTTCGACCCCTGGCCGGAGAGCCCGGTCCCCGAGCAGCACCAGGTCCGGGGCCTGCACGCGATCCGATTGGCCAGCGCCGATCCGCAGCGCACGGCCGACCTGCTCGGGCGCGTGATGGGCTTCCGGCCCACCGCCGAGAAAGAGCTGGAGGGTGGCGACCGCCTGCACACGTTCGAGCTGGAGGGCAAGGACTCCGGGTCCGAGGTGAGCCTGCTGCTGCCCCGGGAGCCGCGCCGCTCGCGGCAGGGGCGCGGGGGGGTCCACCACGTCGCCTTCCGGGTCAAGGATCAGGTGCAGCAGGAGGAGTGGCGCGAACGGGTGCTGGCGACCGGCCTGCAGCCGACGCCGATCATCGACCGCTTCTACTTCAAGTCCGTGTACTTCCGGGAGCCCGGCGGCAACCTCTTCGAGCTGGCGACCGACGGCCCCGGCTTCACGGCCGACGAGCCGGACTCGGAGCTGGGCCACCACCTCGCGCTGCCGCCCTTCCTGGAACCCCGGCGCGAGCAGATCGAAGCCGGCCTGACACCGCTGCCGACCTAGTCGCGGGCCAGCGGGCCGATGCCGGGTTGCGATCGGCGCGCCAGCTTGCTAAAAACGTGGCGCGGCCCCGGGGGGCCAGCTCGCGGCTGGGGTGAGTCATGATGCGAAGCCGTCTTCTTGCTGTCTTGGCGGCGCTTCTCATGCTGGCGGTCGCCGACGCGCAGACCGCGGCCAGCACGGGGAGCGTACCGACCAACTTCAACGAGTTCACGATCGCGCAGTTCCAAGCGCTGATGGCGTCCGGCCAGCTCAACTCGGTCACGCTGACCAACTACTACCTCAAGCGGATCCTCGGGCTCGACCAGAGCGGGCCTGGCGTGAACGCGGTGATCGAGCTCAATCCGGACGCGGTCAAGGACGCCCAGGCAGCGGACAACCTGCGCGCCCAGGGCAAGGTCCTGGGACCACTGCACGGCATCCCCGTGCTCTTGAAGGACAACATCGGCACCGGCGACCGGATGCAGACCAGCGCGGGCTCGTTTGCGCTGGTGGGCTCGCCGGCAGCGAGCGACTCCACGGTGGCCGCCAACCTGCGGGCCGGCGGGGCGGTCATCCTGGGCAAGACCAATCTCTCGGAGTGGGCGAACTTCCGATCGTTTGAATCCATCAGCGGCTGGTCGGGCCGCGGTGGACAGACCAACAACCCCTACGGGATCGCGCGCAATCCCTGCGGCTCGAGCTCCGGCTCGGGCGCGGCCGCCTCGGCCAACTTCGCCGCCGTGTCGCTGGGCACGGAGACCGACGGCAGCGTGGTCTGCCCCGCCAACGCCAACGGGGTCGTCGGCATCAAGCCCACGGTCGGCCTCACCAGCCGCGCCGGCGTGGTGCCCATCTCGCACACCCAGGACACGGTGGGCGTCCACGGACGCACGGTCGCGGACGCGGCCGCGACCCTGGGGGTGATCCAGAGCGCCACTTTCGACGGCAGTGACCCCGCCACCGGCGGAGTCCCGCTGGGCTGGCAGGGCACCGGCAGGACCCGTCCGGCCAACATTCCCACCGACTACACCAAGTTCCTGAACACGAGCGGGCTGAAGGGCGCACGGCTCGGCCTGACGCGAGCCGGCCTCGGGGGCTTCGACCCCTTCGTGCCGACGCCGACGCCGGTCCTCAACGCGTTCGAGTCCGCCGTTTCAGCGCTGACCGCCGCGGGTGCCACGGTCGTGGACCTGGACGCGGCCGGCTTCACCTTCGCGTCCGCCGACGGCGAGTTCCTGGTCCTGCTTTTCGATTTCAGGAACGACCTCAAGGCTTACCTCAGCACCCGCACCGGGGTCCCGGCGGGGGGCGGCACCCTGCAGACCGTGATCGACTTCGACAACGCCAACGCGGACCGCGAGATGCCGTTCTTCAACCAGGACATCTTCGACCTCGCTGAAAGCCTCGCCCCCGGACCCGATGACCCCCAGCCGGTGTTCGGCGGGCTCACCTACAACCAGGCGCTCGCCATCGACCACAACGCCGGCGTGAACGGCATCGATGCGGCCCTGAGCCAGTTCCACCTTGACGCGGTGGTCTCGGCCACCGACAACCCCGCCTGGGCAACGGACCTGATCTACGGCGACCACTTCATCTTCGGCACCTCGGGCCTGGCGGCGGCGCCCGGCTATCCGATCGTCCAGGTGCCGGCCGGGATGGTGTTCGGAGTGCCGCTGGGCATCAGCTTCTTCGGGACTGCGTTCAGTGAGCCCAGCCTGATCAAGCTCGCTTCCGGGTTCGAGGCCGCCACCCAGGTCCGGTCCCACAACCTCCCGACCTTCGCGGCCACCGCGCCCTTCACGAACGTCCAGGGCACCACGCTCAGCAGGCCGACCGGGCGGCCTGCGCCTCCCCCCGGCAACCAGCCTCGCCGGATGCCGCACAACATCTGATCGAAAGCGTCAGGCCACCTGCTCCTCGCCGCCCCTCACCGCGGCGGCGGGGAGCGGCCGTGACGCCAACCGCGCCCTGAGCGCGGGCACCACGCCCTGCGGCAGGAACAGCATCACCAGGATCAGCACCAGCCCGTAGACCGCGTAGTTGAGCTCCGCGGGCGCGTGCAGGGGCATCCCCGGCTGGGACCCGATCGTCTGCAGGACCTGCGCCAGCACCGCGATCAGCACCGCACCGATGACCGGCCCCCAGACCACGTCCACCCCGCCGACCGCGGCCATGACCAGGAACTGGATCGAGAGCAGGATCGGGAAAGATCCCGGCGCGATGTAGGAGAGGAAGAAGGCGTAGATGCCGCCGGCCAGGCCGGCGCAGCCCGCCGCCAGCGCGAACACCTGCAGCTTGTAGCGGCCGACCGGCACCCCCGACCCCAGCGCCGCCGCCTCCGAGGTCGCCAGCGCGCGGAGGCCACGGCCGGGCCGGCTGGCGACCAGGTTGTGGATCAGCAGGAGGACCGCGGCGGTCACCACCCAGGTCACGTAGGCATAGCCGAAAGCCCGGTGGTCGAGCGGGAATCCGACTCCGGCCAGGGTCAGGTCCGGGATGCCGGTGAGCCCGGTGTCGCCCCCCGTCAGCTCGCGGTCCTGCCCGATCAGGGAGAGCACGATGAGCTGGAAGGCCAGGGTGGCGAAGGCCAGGTAGTGGCCGCGCAGGCGCAGGACCGGCAGGCCCACCACGGCCGCGACCAGGGCGGTCAGGAGGGGCGCCAGCAGCAGCGCGGCCAGCGGCGGCACGCCTCGCCGGGCCAGGATGCCGGCGCAGTAGGCCCCGATCGCGTAGAAGGCGCCCTGGCCGAGCGAGACCTGGCCGGCGAAGCCGTAGAGCAGGTTCAGCCCGGCGACCACGATGATCGCCAGCCCGATGAAGACGTAGATCGTGAGCTCGGCGTCGTACAGAAGGAGCGGAAGCGCGAGGGTTCCCAGCGTTGCCGCGGCGCCCAGCCAGAAGCCCCACCCCCGCGCCCGGAGCGCGGTCATTCCGCGCCCTCCAGCCGGCGGCCCGCCTGGTAGACCATGATCCCCAGGATCAGGACCAGGGCGACACCGCTCTGCAGCGACGCGAAGCCCGAGTACCCCGACACCAGCGCCTCGGCCACGCCCAGCACGAGGCCGCCCACCAGCGCGGTGCCCGGTCGCAGCAGGCCGCCGAAGATGGCGGCCGCGAATCCGTTGATCGCGATCCCCACGTCGGAGTCGAACTGGACCGGCTGCAGCGGCGTCAGCAGCACCCCGGCCACACCGCCCAGGCCGCCGCCGATCGCGAAGGCGAGCAGTCCCATGCGCGTCACGTCGATGCCGACCAGGCGCGCGGCGTGGGGGTTGCTGTAGCAGGCCGTCAGGGCCTTGCCGATGTAGGTGAGGTTGAAGAAGAGCAGCAGCCCGGCGAAGGTGACGGCGGTCGCGGCCACGATCAGCACGTACTGCCAGAGCATGGTCACGCCGCCGATCTCGAGCTGGCCCTGGAGCATCGAGAACGACAGCGGGCCGTCGCCGAAGAAGAAGATCACGACCGCGTAGGAGAGGACGCCGATGCCCAGGGTGATGATCAGCGAGGCCAGGGGCGGCGTGCCCCGGCGTCCGATCGCCACCACCCCGACCAGGAAGCCCGCGACCACCGTGGCCGCCACCGCCACCAGCTCCGCGAGCACCTGTGGCACGCCGTGCGTCAAGAGCGCCGCGCAGAGCATCCCGGCCAGCACCGAGAAGACGCCCTGGGCGAAGTTGACGACGCGCGTCACCCGGTGGATCACCACGAAGCCGGTGGCGACCAGCGCGAAGGCGGCGCCGGTGGCGATCCCCGAAGAGACGACGCCGAAGAAGAAGGTCACGCGCTGACCTCCACCGCCCCACCCAGGTAGGCGGCCTGCACCGCCGGGCTGCGCCGCAGCTCTGCGCTCTCGCCGCTCATGGCCACCCGGCCGGCCTCGAGCACATAGGCGCGGGCGCAGATGTCGAGCGCCAGGCGCGCGTTCTGTTCGACCAGCAGGACCGCCATCCCGGTCTCCCGGTTGAGGCGCACCACGTGCTCGGCCAGGCTCTGGACCACCAGCGGCGCCAGGCCCAGCGAGAGCTCGTCGACCGCCAGCAGCTGCGGCCCGCCCATCAGGGCGCGGCCGACGGCGACCATCTGCTGCTCGCCGCCGGAGAGCGTGAAGGCACGCCGGTGGCGCATCGTCCGCAGCGGGGGGAACAGCTCATAGATCCGGCTCACGTCGCGGTCGCGCACCCGCCAGGCGCCGAGCTTGAGGTTGTCCTCGACCGTCATGTCCCCGAACAGCTGGCGGCCCTCGGGAACCTGCACGATCCGGCCACCCGCGCGGAAGCCGCCGGAAAAGGGGCGGATGAGCCCGGAGATGGTGTTGAGCAGCGTGGTCTTGCCGGCGCCGTTGGGACCGACCAGCGCCACCATCTCAGCCTCCCCGACCTCAAGGCTGACGCCGTCCAGCGCCGTGGCCTGGCCGTAGCGCACGACCAGGTCGTGGACCTCCAGGATCACGAAGCCGCGGCCTCGGTGCCCAAGTAGGCGGCGATCACCGCCGGGTTGCGGCGGATCTCGGCGGGCGGCCCCTCGGCGATCACGCGCCCGCGGTCGAGCACGGTGATGAGCGCGGCCAGCCGGGTCACGAAGGCCACGTCGTGCTCGACCAGGAGCATGGTCAGACCCTCACCGCGCAGTGCCACGAAAAGCTCTGAGAGCTGCTCGCGCTCGAACGCGCGCAGCCCCGATGCGGGCTCGTCCAGGAGCAGCAGCCGGGGGCTGCCGCAGAGCGCCCTTGCCACCTGGACCGCGCGCTGTTGCCCCAGCGGCAGAGACTCGGCGGCCCGACCCGCGACCGCGCTCAATCCGGCCCGCTGCAGCGCCAGCTCCGCCTGGGCGCGGATCTCACGCTCCTCCCGGCGACAGCGGCCGACCCGGAGCGCCGCCTCCGCGAAGCTGGTGCCGGTGTGGGCGTGCGCTCCCACCATCACGTTCTCGAGCACGGTCATGCCGCGGAAGAGGCGGACCGCCTGGAAGGCGATCGCGATTCCCAGGCGGGCCCGGCGGTGGGCGGGCAGCCCGCTGATCGGCCTGCCCTCCAGCAGCACCTCGCCCGAGGTCGGGCGCAGGTGGCCGGTGACCAGGTGGAAGAGCGTGGACTTGCCCGCCCCGTTGGGCCCGATCACCCCGTGCAGCTCCCGTTCAGCGACGCTGATCGAGACGTCGTTGACCGCGACCACGCCGCCGAAGCGGCGGGTCAGGCCCTGAATCTCGAGCAAGCGCGGGTCAGTCCGTCAGGATTGCGTGCTGGGGCCGGTGCCGGCGCCGGCCAGTGCCGACTGCGTCTCCGGCGTGGGCGCGAATGCCTTGTTCTGGACCACCGCCATCTGGTTGGTCGAATCGGGCATCCCGAAGTGCTTGTCCTTGCCGTAGGTGTAGTGGCCCTGTGGGGTGTCGAGGTTGATCGATTCCAGCCCGGCCTGGATCTGGTCGGGCGTGCTGCCCTTGCGCTTGATGGCATCGAAGATGAAAGTCATCGCCAGCATCGAATCCCAGGCAAACTGCGGCGGCCAGTTGCCGTTGGCGGTCTGGAAGGGAAGGGCGAACTCGTCGATCAGCTTCTTGAACTTGTTGGAGGCGGGCACGCTCTGGCCGATGACACCCAGCGTGACCTGCACGTAGACGCCCTCCACCTCTGGCTCGGCCGGGTTCACATACAGCGGGGACGCCTCGGCGGCCGTCATCATCAGCGGGATCCCGGTCTTGGCCTGGCCCCACTGCTTGGTGATGATCACCGGCGGCGCGCCCGTGGCCCAGACCAGCAGGAGGTCGGGCTTGGCCGCCACGATCTTCGCGATCTGGGTCGCGAAGTTGGTCTGCGTGGTCTCGAACGACTCGTCGTCGACGATGTTGATGCCGAACCGCGAGACCAGGGTCTTGGTGACGTCGTGCCCCTTGATGGCGTAGGCGTTCTTGGTGTCGGTGAGCATCGCCAGCTTGGTGAACTTGAGGGCCTGGATCTGCTTCAGGCAGGCCTTGGCGACCTGGCTGGCCAGCGGCGTGGTCTGGAACACGTAGGGATGGATCGGGATCACCTGGTCGTCACTGGCGCCGACCGAGACGTCGGGCACCTTCTTCTGGTCGACGATCGGGATCAGCGCCAGCTCGGCGGTGGACTGGGGCGGGCCCTCGATGGCGACCACGCCCTCGTCGATCAGCTTGTTGTAGGAGATGATCGTCTGGGCGGGCATCGACTGGTCGTCCTCGATCAGGAGGTCGATCATGTGACCGTTGACCCCGCCCTTCTTGTTGACGGCGTCGACCATCTGCTGCGCGGCCAGCTTGTCGTTGGTCCCCAGCGGCGCGTAGTTGCCGGTGAGGGACGTGAGCAACCCGATCTTGATAGGCGCTCCGGGGCTCGACTGGGCCGCCGGGGCGCTGCCGCCGGCGCAGGCCGCGGTGACGACGATCATGGCTAGCAGGGTGAACTTGCGCATCTGTTCTCTCCCGTCCGTCGGCCGTTGGCTGCGACATTCCTAGCACGTCGCGGCAGGGATTGAAAAGAGCCTGATTTAGGAGCCGACAATAGGCGCACGTGGCCAAGCGCGTCCTGATCGTCGACGACGACCCGGGGCAGCGGCTGCTGGCGACCAGCGTGTGCCAGCTCCAGGGCTACGTCGTGCACGAGGCCGCCACCGGCGCCGAGGGCCTGGACAGCGCGCTCCACGATGAGCCGGACGCCATCCTCCTGGACTGGGAGCTGCCGGACATCGCCGGGCCGGACCTCTGCCGCCAGCTGCGCAGCCGGGGAGTGACCTGCCCAATCCTGATGTTGACCGGGCGGGCGGCCAAGACCGACGTGGTGATGGGGCTCGAGGTGGGCGCCGACGACTACCTGGTCAAGCCGGTCGACAACAAGGAGCTGGCCGCTCGTCTGGGCGCTCAGATGCGGCGCGCCGGCCTCGTCCGCGAGCCGCCGACCCGCGAGCTGGCCGCCTTCCTGGACCTGCTGCAGAGCGCGGCCATCTTCTTCGCGGTGCCCACCACCACCCTGCGCAAGCTGGCGGCGGAGGCGCGTGCGGTCGGGGTCAGGAAAGGCGAGGTGGCCCTGCGCCAGGGCGCGCCCAACGCCCGGCTCTTCATCGTGCGTGCCGGGCTCTTCCGGGTGGAGGTGGAGTCGCAACCGGGACACACGCTGCCGGTGACGGTGCTGGGGCGCGGGGATTTCTTCGGCGCCGACTCGCTCTTCTCGGGCGAGCCGTCGCTGGCAACCGTGCGCGCGGTGGCGGACAGCGAGATGGTCGTGCTCGAGCGCCGCGACCTGCACGGCGCGCTGCCGCCCGCGTCCCCGCAGCTCAACGATCTCAAGAATGTCGCCAGCCAGCGCTCGGCGATGCTGCGAGGGCTGGCCGAGCGGGGGCCGAACGAATCCCCGCGCGGCCTCGCCCGCACGATCGCCATCTACTCACCCAAGGGCGGCAGCGGCAAATCCACGATCGCCGTCAACCTGGCCGGTGCGCTGGTGCGCAAAGCCGCCGGTCAGGTGCTCCTGCTCGACCTGGCGCTCCCTTTCAACGACTGCGCGCTGCTGACACACCTGACACCGACCACCTGCCTGGCCCGCTTCGCGGACGCCGGCGAGGAGTTCGGCGAGCTGCTGAGCAGCGCCGTGCTCAGCCATCCCGCGTCCTCGCTCAACGTGCTCTCGGCCGCCATCCGGCCGGAGGAGGCCGACCTCATCACCCCGCAACTGGTGACCCGAGCCCTGGCGGCGCTCAAGCTCGAGTTCCGATACATCGTCGTCGACCTCGGGGTCGCTCTCTCGGAATCGGCGCTGACGGTGCTCGAGCAGTCCGACGAGGTGGTGCTCGTGCTCAACCCCGAGATCTCCACGCTCAAGGCCTTCACCCAGCTGGAAAAGATCTTCCAGGATGTCCTCCAGCTGGCCGAGGGCCAGATCCACGTCGTCCTCAACCATCGCAGCCCGCACTCGACCATGAACAGCCAGGAGGTTGTGACGGTGGTCAAGCACCGGGTCGCGGTCGAGATCCGCTACCAGGGCGATCGCCTCGAGCAATCGGCCCTGTCGGGCAAGGTGCCGGCCTACGAGGAGCCGCACGGCCAGATCGGGCAGGCGATGGCCGCGATCGTGCGCCGCCTGGACGGCTGAGGGGCAAGAATCTCGTGCGCTGGGCGTCGATCTGTAAGACCATCTGGGCCGACTACCCGGCCCGGACAGGAGAATTTGGATGTCGAGCCTAATTGCCGAGCTGATGCTCGCCGAGGGCGCCCTGCTCAACGGATCCTGGTGGGTCGCCCGTTCGCTGCGGGCGGCCGACGGACGCCGCTGGACCTGGCTGATCTGGGCCTGCCTGGCCCTGGCCGTGGTCGGCGTCGGATTGGACCTCGCGGCGAGGACCTCCGGCGCCCCCGCGGGCGGCGCCGCGGTCGCCGCCGCCACCGCGGCCCTCGACGGCTTCTTCCTGCTGGTGATCGTCGCCCGGGGCGCCCGTTCCTGGCCGGCGCGCCGACAGCTGGCCCGGGCCCGCCGGGCCACGGAGTCAGGCGACCCCGGCAGCGCCGCCGAGGCTTACCGCAAGGCCGCCGCCCACCTCGGCAGCGGCTGGAAGCGCCTCCCCGCGCTGGAAGCCATCGCCGGCGAGGGCCGCATGCGACTGGAGGCCGGCCAGGCCCAGGCGGCCGCCGAGTGCTTTGCGACCCTGGCCGCCAGGGCCCGGGCTTGTGGCGACGCGCGGACTGAGGCCCGCGCGCTGCGCTGGTCCGGCGATGCGGCCTTCGAGCTGGGCAACCGCCAGGGCGCGCGCGAGGCGTATTGGGCCGCCGCCAATGCCGGCCAGACCCTGCTCAACCGGGTCATCGTGGGCCGCGCGCTGGCGCGGCTGGGCTGGATGGAGCACATCGCCGGAGATCCCGACCTGGCCCGCGAGTACTTCGCCTGGGCCGCTCGCCTGGACATCGGCGAGACCGACCTCAGGCTGACGGGGTCACTGATGCTCTTGGCGAGTGCGTTTCGGATGGCGGAGGGGCGCCTGGAGACCGCCCGCCCGGCAGCCGAGGATTCCATCCGCCTCTCGGCGCAGGCGAAGGACCATGGGCAGGAGGCCGCCGCCAGGCTGGTGCTGGGTTGCGTGCAGTACCTGGAAGGCCTGTACGAGAGCGGCGGCCAGATGGTCGAAGCGGGGGCGGCGGACCGGCTGCCGATCCTGTCCCGGCGGCTGGGAGGCGTCCTGGCCGCCGGCATGAGCTTCACCGCCCGGCGCTTGAACCGGGCCGCCGACGCCGCCGGCTTCGCCAGCCTGGCGGGGCGCCTGCTCGCCGGCCACCCGATCCTGTCCGCGGTGGCGGCGCACGCGGCCGATCCCGCGTCGCGACCGGCCTACGAGGATGCGCACGCCGAGCGGCTCGTGCACCCGGTGGCGGCGGACGAGCAGGCGACCGCCGCCGTCTGATCGCGGCCGCCCCCGCAGGCTGGGGACCAGCGGGCTCCCAGGCTGGTCTTGCACTTCTCTGACACGTCTCCCAGGCGCGGGCGCTAAGAATTGACCGTGCAGCTGATCGCGGCCGGCCGGGTCCGCACGCCGAAGCTGATGCTGGGTCTGACGGCCGCGTATCTGTTTCTGATCGTGGGCGGGATGCTCTGGCGCGGCATCGTCGCCACCCCGGACTACCTGCTCCTGCTGCTGGCGCCGATCGCCCTGATGGCCGGCCGCTTCCGCGCCTGGCTGATGGACTGGGTTCCGTTCATCGCGCTCCTGCTGCTCTGGGAAGGCATGCGCAGCGTGGCCTACCGATTCGCGGCCACCAGCGTCCACTGGGGCAACCTGCGCCCGGAGCTGCTGCTGTTCCAGGGTCATCTGCCCGGCATCGGCCTCCAGCAGCTGGCTGCGAGCTCGCACCTGGCCGCGCTGTTCGACCAGGCCGCGGCCGCGGTCGACCTGCTCCACTTCCCGGCCACCCTGACCCTGGCGCTGGCGATCTGGCTGACCGCCCGTGCCCAGTTCCTGCGGTACTCGGCCGCTTTCTTCGCGACCGCGCTGGCGGCCCTGGTCATCTTCGTCCTCCTCCCCACGGCTCCCCCCTGGTACGCGGCCGACCACGGCTTGATCCACGGTCTCCGGCACGTGATGATCGAGGTCATGCCCGTGCGCTGGAGCGCTTACTACGGGTCTCTGGATCCCAACCCGGTCGCGGCCGACCCCTCGCTGCACAGCGCGCTGCCCTTCCTCGGCTACCTGGCGCTGCGCGGTTTGAGGCCCCGGCTGGCCTGGGTCGCCCTGGCCTGGTGCGTGGTGGTCTGGCTGAGCGTGGTCTACCTCGGCGAGCACTACGTGCTGGACGTGGTGTCCGGCGTCGGCCTGGCCGCGCTGGCCTGGGGAGCCGTCAGCCTGGCCACGCGCCCGGCGCTGGTGCCGGCGCCCAGCACCGCAGCCTGACCCCGGCCCTCTCCGCCCGCGCCCGGCGCCTCCCCTGGGGCGGCCTGGCGGTTGGCCTGCTGGCGGCGGCGCTGGCCGGGTGGAACCTGGGGTTCGGGCTGCCTTACCTGTTCCGGCCGGACGAGGACGTGATGGTCGGCCGCGCGGTGCACATGGCGGCCGAGAGCAGCCTGGATCCTCTCTTCTACATCTACCCGCCGCTGGTCTTCGACATCTTCGGCGCTGCCGAAGCGCTGCTCGCGCTGGTCCCGGGGCAGCACCTGGGGCCGGCCACCGTGGTGGCGCCCACGGCCGAGATCCTGGTGGCGCGGTCCGTATCCGTGGTGGCGGCGGTGATCACGGTCCTGCTGACCTACTCGATCGCCAGGGGGGCCTATGGCAGGGGCGCTGGACTGCTCGCCGCCGCGGCCCTGGCGGTGGCGCCGCTGGCCGTTCGCGAGGCGCATTTCGCCACCACGGACGGGGTCGCCGCCGCCTTGGTGACCGCCGCACTCTGGGCCGGCCAGCGCGCCGAGACCCGCCGCTGGTTCGCACTGGCGGGCGTGCTGGCCGGGCTCGCCGCCGCTTCGAAGTACACCGGCGGGGCGGCGCTCGTCTACGTCCTTGCCCGGGCGCTGACCGGCGCCGACCGGCGGGCGTCCGTGCTGGCCTCGGTGGGCGGTTGCGCGGCCGCCTTCCTGGCCGTGATGGCGCCCGCCGGCCACCTGCGCGACTACTGGGACGGTCTCGGTTTCCTGCTCGGGCGCTCCCGCGAGTTCGCCTCCATGGCGCCCGGGTGGTGGTACCACGCCACCCGCAGCCTGCCTTTCGGACTCGGCCGGGGCGCCTTCGCGCTGGCGCTGGCCGGGATCGCCGCCGCGGCCTGGCGGCGCGGGAGGGACGACCTCTGCCTGCTCGCCTTCCTGGTCGCGGCCGCTCTACCGCTGGCGTTCAGCCACGAGGTCTTCTTCCGCTACGTGCTGCCGCTGCTGCCCGCCCTGGCGGTGCTGGGGGGCGGCGCACTGACGCTGGCACCGGGCAGGTGGCGCCCGCTCGCGCTGGCGGCCGGCCTCCTGCTGCTGCTGCCGTCGGCCTACAGCTCGGTGCGAGGCGACTGGGTGCTGGGCATCACCGACACCCGCCAGCAGGCGGCCGAGTGGCTCGACGCCAACGCGCCTCCCGGCAGCGAGCTGGAGATCCGCTCCTACTGGGGCCAGCCCTTCTACGACGCTCAGGAGCTCGGAAACAACCCGCTGCACCCGCTCTACCGCGCCGGCAACCCGATCGCCGACAGCTTCCAGCTGGGCCGCTACACGACCCGGTTCGTGGTCAACCAGCCGGCCCGCCCGTGCTTCGTCATCGAGGAGTCCGGACCGCCCTGGCAGTCGTTCGGCGCCCCGCCGCCAGGGGCGGCAGCCGCCACCTTTCTCCCGGGCGTCCCAGCGCCGGGCGCCGTCTACGACGAGCTCGACTCCTTCTACCTGCCGATCTGGGACCTGGACGGCATCGACAGGCCGGGCCCGGCCATCGTCCTGCTCCAGGACTGCGGAGCCTGAGCCGGGCGGCGTTCAGGCCAGGTCGGAAAAGTCCAGCTGCCGCCGCCAGTAGCCGCCGCGGTGCTCGAAGTGGCGCAGGCGCCGTCGCAACGCCCTCCGGTCGACGCCCTCGACCACGTCGTCCTCGGTGAGCACGGAGCGGCAGAAGCTGATCAGCTGGTCGTAGACGGCCACCCAGTGCGCAGCGTCGAGACCGCCGCTCTCAGCCTCCCCGTCGAGCAGCGGGAACTCCAGCCCAGAATCGAGTGCTGGTCGCGCCAAGCTAACTCCAGCGCCGTCATATTCTTCGGACCTGCCGGCGTCAAGCTATTTTTGATCGCCGGTCAAGGCAGACTCGGCGTCGGCGCGGTTGAGGATGCCCAGCAGGCGACCTTCGGGGTCGGAGATGAGCGCGTTCTCGAACCCGCCCGACTTCATCTTGGGGACGAGCTCGGCGAGCGGGACGCTGGGCCGGTAGGTGCTGGCCCCCAGCTCCATCAGGTCCCCGGCCAGGGCCTCGTCATCCTCGCCCAGGCGGGTCTGGCGGAGGCGGCCCAGGATGGTCCCGGCCGCGTTCACCACTACCACCCAGCTCCAGCCGTCCTTGAACAGCTGGCGAACGCGCGCGATCGAGTCGTCAGGCGAGCAGGTCGGTGCGCCGCGCCGGTAGACGTCCCCCACCAGCGGCCCGTCCTGGCCTTCGGAGGGCAGCTCGAAGGCCAGCCAGTCCATCTTGCCGGCCGTGTAGTCGTGGACCTCGCGGAACCCTAGCTGCTCGAGCCGCGCCGCGGCCCTGGGGCTCATGTCTCACAGGGAGTCGTAGCAGTAGACGACGATCGGGCGGCCGCGGTCCAGGCGCGCCGCCGAGGTGGCGTCGAGCTCCTTGAGCGGCAGGCTGATCGCCCCCAGCAGGTGCCGCTCCTCGTAGTCGGACTTGGTCAGCACGTCGACCAGCTGGGCGCCCGCCGCCACCAGCTCTTGGACCTGTTTGCGGTCCGCGGCCTGGGGCATCCGTGCTCAGTCTGGCGACTTGGAGAGATGGACGCCCTTTTTCTTGGCTGCTCGCTCGATGCGGCCGCGGGCCGACTTCTTCTCGGACGCGCTCACGTCCTCGACCTGGTTGAACCGCGCCGCGGCGTTGCGCACGTGGCTGGCGTCGTTGAGCGGCAGCTTGCGTTCCTGGGGGAACGCGAACGCGCTGTCCGGCAGTTTGTCGCGCTTCTTGGCGTTCAGTTCGGGCATCTCTCTATCATGCCAAACCTGCCGCCAGATTTGATAGTGGCGCTGTACGGCAATGTGAGGTAGATTGGCAGGCATGAAGAGCGAGCAGGATCGCGACGAGCAGGCCCGAGAGGAGGTGCGCGAGAAGTTGCGCAAATCCATGGACAAGCTCTCGGGCGATGCCGCCAAGCCGGTCGAGGAACAGCGCGGGTCCGAGGACGACGTCCCGCCCGCCCCGATCACAAGGTAAGGCTGGGCACCACCAGGACCGGGCGCTGGCTGCGGTGCAGCACCGCCTCGGCAATGCTGCCGAGCAGCCACTCACCGAGGTCGAGCTTCCCTGAGGAGCCGATCACGATGGCGTCCGCGTCCAGCCGGTCGGCGGCGTGCGCCAGCTCCTCGGCGATTCCGCCGTAGTTCGGGATCACCTGGCCTTCGGCCTCCACCCCCGAGCGGTTGAACTCCGCCACCGCCTCCGCCAGCATGACCTGGCTGGGGTGCGCGCCCGAGCGCCCAAGCAGGGTCGCCACCGGGTCCTCTTCACGCGAGCCGACGTGCACGATCTTGGCCGCCGCGCCCAGCGCCCGAGCCAGCTCGAGCCCGTGCTGCAGCACCCGCAGCGAGAACACCGGGTCGGCCATCGCGATCATCACCACCCCCCGCTCGCGCCGGCGCAGACCGCGTTCGGGGTGGATGACCAGGATCGGACAGCGGCCCGCCTCGAGCAGCTTGTGCGCGGGGCTGTCCAGGAAGCGGCCGACGAATGGGTCCAGGCCCTGGGTCCCGATCACCACCAGCTCGCACCGGTGGCGATCCGCGGCCGCGACGATCGCCGCGGCGCGCCCGCGCGGATCGTAGGGCGCGACCTGCACCTCCATACCCCCCGCCAGCGCGGTCAGGTCGCGAGTCGCGGCCTCGACATCCGGCGCCGCGCAGGTGTGGAACGCCACCAGGCCCACGCCGAAGGCCTGCGCCAGCTCGCTGCCCACCTCCAGGTGGTGGGCAGCGGTGGGATCGAGCTCATCGATGGCGACCAGGATGCGCATCAGGTGCGTCACCTTAGAAGGCGGAGGCCGGGAGAGCGTAGAAGACCACGGCCGCCATGGCGTAGAGCGCCAGCAGCTGCGCCCCTTCCAGCCAGTTCGACTCGCCGTCCTGGGCGGTGTACGTGAAGATCAGGACCAGGAGCCCCAGGATGCCGATCTCGACCGGGCTGAAGACCAGGTTCATGGGGTGGGCGAAGAGGCTGTAGAGGACGACCACCGGCGCCACGAAGGCCGCGATCTGGATCGAGGAGGCGGAAGCGATGCCGAGCGCCAGGTCGAGGCCCGAGTCGCCGTGAGCGCCAGCGTGCGGCGACCCCGGGCGGCCGAGCGCGAAGCGCAGCGCCGCGTAAGCCTCGGCCACGTTGCCGGCGTTGCCGACGATCACCATGCCCACGAAGACCTCGGTGAGCCCGAGTGCCTGCGTGACCGGCGCCACGCTATCCGTGAGGATGTTGATGACCGGGATCAGGAGCAGCGCGGCCCCACCCAGGACGCCGACCGCCAACCAGACCGGCCACGGCTTGCGGGGACGTTCGGTCGCCGGTTCCTCGGTCAGGAAGTGCGTCTCGCTGGGTTCGGCCTGTTGTCGGATCGACTCGAAGCCGAGCACGCCGTAGAGGAGATACGCGACGTAGGCGACGAGTAGGACGAGCGCGATCCCGACGCTGATCTCGATGATGGGTCCCGTCGATTCGGTGGCGCAGCCTGAGCGCACGCCGCAGGTGACGAAGGAGCCGACCGAGGGGAAGAGCACGGCCGCCACCGCCAGCATCATCAGCACGCTGTGGTGGCCCGCCTCGTGGCGGTTGAAGCGCGGCCGCCGGTACTTGAGCCCGGCCATCACGTAGCACAGGCCCATGATCAGGGCCGAGTTGCTGATCAGGGCACCGATCAGGGTCGCCTTGACCAGCGGGATCAGGCCCTTCTGGACACCGATGATGCCGACGAGCAGATCCGGAGCATTGCCGAAGGTGGCATTGAAGAGCCCGCCCACGCGGGCGCCCAGGCGGTCGGCGAGGGCTTCGGTGGACGCGCCGATGAAACCCGCCAGCGGCACGATGGCCACCACGGACAGGAAGAAGCGGATCCAGGGCGGGATCGGGAGCAGCGTCGAGAGCATGGTCGCGGCCACGAAGAGCAGGAGCAGCGCGAGCACGCGCTCTTCGGCGGTGAAGATCGCCCAGCCGAGCGGTTCCACAGCCGGCCGAGCGCGCGGAGCCTGGGGGCCAGCACTCACGAGCCGCGATGGTACCGCTCATGATTTGAACCATGGCTGCTGAGTCCGAGTTCGGCGTCTATGGATTGGCGGTGATGGGCCAGAACCTGGCCCGCAACCTCGCCTCCCGGCACATCCCGGTCGCCGTCTTCAACCGCACCACCGCGCGCACCGAGGAGTTCACCCAACGGCACGGGGGCGAGGGCCCGATCACGGGCGCGCGGGACGTGCGCGAGTTCATCGCCGCCCTGGCCCGGCCCCGCCGGATCCTGCTCATGGTCAAGGCCGGTGAGCCGGTCGACGCCACCCTCAAGGAGCTGGCGCCGCTGCTCGAGGAGGGCGACATCCTGATCGACGGCGGCAACTCCCACTTCGTGGACACCGAGCGCCGCGAGCGCGAGCTGGAGGCCCTCCGGATCCGGTTCCTGGGCACCGGCATCTCCGGGGGCGAGGAGGGAGCCCTCCACGGTCCCAGCATCATGCCCGGCGGGCCCCGCGACGCCTATGACGAGGTGGCCCCGCTGCTGACCCGGATCGCGGCCCAGGTCGACGGCGAGCCCTGCTGCACCTACATCGGGCCCGGCGGCGCCGGCCACTACGTGAAGATGGTCCACAACGGCATCGAGTACGCCGACATGCAGCTGATCGCGGAGGCGTACGACGTCATGCGCCAGGCCCTGGGCCTGGAGCCGCCGGCCCTGGCCGAGATCTTCCGGGAGTGGAACCAGGGCGACCTCGACTCCTACCTGATCCAGATCACCGCCCAGGTCCTGGCCAAGAAGGACGCGCGCACGGGCCGGCCCCTGGTCGACGTCATCCTCGACGAGGCCGCCCAGAAGGGAACCGGCAAGTGGAGCTCGCAGTCAGCGCTCGACCTGGGCGTGCCCACCACCGCCATCTCGGAAGCCGTGTTCGCGCGCTACCTGTCAGCGATGAAGCCGGCCCGGGTGCGCGCCGCGAAGCTCCTGCAGGGGCCGGCCGGGGCCCTCGACCCCGGCGCGCGCGACGGCTTCGTCGACCAGGTCCGCGACGCGCTCTACGCGTCCAAGATGGTGGCCTACGCGCAGGGCTTCGAGCAGATGCGGGCGGCATCCCATGAGCGCGGGTGGAACGTCGACCTGGGTGCGCTCTCCAAGATCTGGCGCGGCGGCTGCATCATCCGCGCCCGCTTCCTGAACCGGATCGCAGACGCTTACCAGGAGCAGCCGGACCTCGAGAACCTGCTCCTCAGCCCTTACTTCCAGGCGGGCACGGCCCGGACCCAGGACGCCTGGCGGCACGTGGTCGGGAGGGCGGTGGCGCTGGGCGTGCCGGTGCCGGCCTTCTCCTCGGCGCTGGCCTACTACGACGGGTACCGGCGGGAGCGCGCTCCGGCCAACCTGATCCAGGGCCTGCGTGACTATTTCGGTGCGCACACCTATAAGCGCCTGGACGCCGAGGGCTCGTTCCACACCCTCTGGTCGGAGGACGGCTCCGAAGTCCCCACCTAGGCCCACCAGCCCGCCCGGCGTAGCACCTGCTCCGCCACCTCGGCGAGCGGTGCGCCGTCGTTCTCAACGACCAGGTCGGCCTCGACCGCCGCCGACTGCTCGGCAGAGGGCGCGAGCTCCCGCAGGTGCTCGTCCAGCTCGCGTCCGGAGTCGCGGCGGCGCAGGCGGGATTCCAGGGTGGCCGGCGAGGCCGTCAGCCGGACCACCTTGAGGTCGGCCCCGGGCAGGGCCGCACGCACCCCCTCCAGCCCCGAGCGCCGGATCAGCAGCCGGGCCAGGACCAGGTGGTCGATGCCGGCGGCGGCGTAGTTAGGCCAGATGGCGGCCAGGTTGGCGGCGATCAGCTCGTCGCTGCGGCCCGGCCGGCCCTCATCCCCCAGGTGGGCCCAGCCCAGCCAATCGAGGTCGACCACCGCCACCCGCACGTCTCGCAGCGAGAGCAGCCAGCCGACCTCGACCGCGACCGCGGTCTTGCCGGCGCCGAGCGTGCCGGTGAGCAGGATCGCCCTGGTCATCCCGCCGGACTGTAGTCGGTAGGCTGAGCCAGCGATGACCCAGTTGCTGATCGACCTCGTCAACCACTGGGGCTTGCTCGCCGTCTTCGTGACGATGACCGCGGAGAGCGCTGGGATCCCGATCTCGAGCGAGATCGTGGTCCCGCTGGGAGGCTACCTGGCGGCGACGGGCAAGCTGTCCTTCGCCGGCGTGGTGGCGGCGGCCAGCCTGGGCAACCTGACCGGCTCGCTGGTCGCCTTCTGGCTGACCCAGCGCTACGGCGAGCGGTTTCTGCTCGGCCCGGGTCGGCGGATCGGGATCAAGCGGGGCCACGTGCGGCTCGCCAACCGCTTCTTCAACAGGTACGGCGTGTGGGCGGTGTTCAGCGGCCGCCTGCTGCCGGTCATCCGCACCTACATCTCCTTCCCCGCGGGCCTCTCCTCGATCCGGCTGCCCATATTCGTGGGGGCCACCCTGGCGGGCGCCATTCCGTGGAACCTGGCGCTGGCGTACGCGGGGCTCAAGCTGGGCCAGCACTACCAGGACATCAGCCGCTACCTGGGGCCGGCCACCATCCCGCTCGCGATCCTGGTCATCGCGTTGCTCGGTGTCGGCTATTGGTTCGGGCGGCGCATCGGTGACGAGGAGGGCGAGCCCAAGGCCATCCCACCCGTGAAGAAGGTGGCCGGCAGCCACAAATAGGCGCGCTGGCGTGCATAATTAGTTACATCGCCGCAACCGCCGAGATCGCGTCCCAGCCCACCTCCGCACAGCCGTCCGACTACGCTCAGCTCAAGCGCCGCATCCAGGCCGCCGGGCTTCTGGAAAGGCGACCCGGCTACTACGTCGTCCTGCTGACCGCGAACCTGCTGGCCTTTGCCGCCTGCTGGGCGCTGCTCGGGCTGACGAGCAATCCCTGGCTGACGGCCCTGATCGCGATCGCGCTCGGCGTTGTGTCAGGCCAGCTCGGCTTTCAGCTCCACGACTCCGCCCATCAGCAGATGTTCGCCAGCCGGCGCCTCAACGGTCTGATCGCCTACATCACCGGCAACTGCATGCTCGGCATGAGCGCGGGCTGGTGGACGGGCAAGCACAACGCGCATCACGGCAATCCCAACCACGTCGACCTGGATCCCGACATCGACATCGGCGTGATCGCCTATTCCACCGAGCAGGCGGCGGCGAAGTCGGGGTTGGCCCGCTTCATTGCCGCCTACCAGGCGTACCTGTTCTTCCCCCTGCTCTTCGGCCTGGCCTGGATCATGCACATCAAGGGCGTGCAGACGCTGGTCACCCGCAACCTGCGTCATCGCACCGCCGAGCTGGTCGCGCTGGGCGTGCACGCGGCCGCCTACCTGGCGCTGCTGGTGGTGCTGGTCGGGCCCTGGCGCGCGCTGCTGGTGGTCGTCATCCACAAGTGCGTGGGCGGCTTCTACCTGGCATCGGTCTTCGCGCCCAACCACAAGGGCATGCCGCAGGTCGAACGTGGTGAGTCGCTCGACTTCCTGCGTTCGCAGGTGCTCACCGCGCGCAACGTGCGCTCCCACCCACTGACCGACCTGCTCTACGGCTCGCTCAACTACCAGATCGAGCACCACCTGTTCCCGACCATGCCCCGCTGCAACCTGCGCCGGGCGCAGAGCGTGATCGCCGACTTCTGCGAGGAGGTCGCGGTGCCTTACTACGAAACCTCGATCGTGCAGTCCTATCGCGAGATACTGAGCTTCCTGCACGACGTGGGCGCTCCCCTGCGCGCCGCCGCCTGAGCGCGCCGACCCTACGCTAAATTAGTTGGCGGACATGATCCGCTGGCCTTACTACGAGTCCAACCCGCTGCGCCCGCTGCTCGACCAGCTGCTCCTCGAGGAGCGGCAGCGCACCCCCGGGGGCCACCGCGGGGAGCCGATGCCGGTCAACGTGTACGAAAGCGACGGCAAGCTGGTGATCGAGGCCGCCGTGCCCGGGGTCGGTCCCGACGACGTGGACATCCAGTGCGCGGAAGGCGTGCTCACCATCCGCGCCCGCAGCGAGGTCCCGGAGCGCGAGTACCTGCACCAGGAGCTCCGTCCCGTGGAGTACGTGCGCCAGCTGGCGCTGCCCGCGGACTGCCGCTTCGAGGAGGCCCTGGCCGAAGCCGAGAACGGGATCCTGACGATCCGGATCCCCAAGACCCGGCCCCGCGCGCCTGACAAGATCCGGATCCAGGTGGCGCGCCGCGGCGCCGACGTCAAGACGATCGACGCCAAGCCCGGCAGCTACACCGAGGTCAAGCCGAAAAAGCCGAGGCCGCGCACGCCCCCCAAGTGAACCCCCTCCCCTGAGCGGAGGTTGGGGTGGGGCTCAGTAGAAGGGAGTCTTGCGGCGCGTCAGAAGGCGGTCGATGGTGGACTGGATCCAGCCCCTTACCTCCTCACTGACCTCCAGGACCAGGCGCGGATCGTCGGCCGCGTCGGGGCCCAGTGAGGTGGTCTCGATGGGTGGCCCGAAAGCGATGAACCACTTGGATGGCAGCGGCAGCAGGCCCAGCCCGCCCAGCCAGGGGAAGGTCGGAGTCACCGGCAGGGTGGGCAGACCGACCAGCTTCGCCAGCGCCGGCAGCTCGAACACCACCGGGTGCACCTCCTCGGCGCCGACCACCGCCACCGGGATGATCGGAGATCCCGTGCGCATCGCCACCTGCACGAAGCCCCCGCGCCCGAAGCGGCGGACCCGGTAGCGATCGCGATACAGCTTGGCGGCTCCTTTCACTCCCTCCGGAAAGACGCCCACCAGCTCGTCGCGCTCGAGCAGCGTCACCGCGTTGTCGGGATGGGCGAGGACGTTGCCGGTCTTGAGCAGGAACTGCGAGAAGCCTGGCATGGCGAACGCGAAGTTGACCACCAGCATGCGAGCGTGGCGGCGCTCCGGGTGCAGCAGCCAGATCCCGGTGCGGATCATGGCGCCGTCCCAGGGGATCACCCCCGCGTGGTTGGCGACCAGCAGCCCGCGGCCGGAGACGGGCACGTTCTCGATGCCCTCCATCTCGACCCGCCAGTACTTCTCGTATAGCCAGCGGAAGAGCGGCAGCGCGGACTCGGTGAAGGCGGGGTCGAACCCGAATTCGTCGATTCGCGGGCGCGTCACAACCTCACGGCGGGCAGGCTGAACTACCTGGAGGGAAGTCGGCATCAGCCATCGATTATGGCCTCGTCGCCTTAGCATTGCTGCGGCCTCGCCCATGCCCATCGACTTCCAGGCCGCTCAAGAGGAGTACCTCGGCTGGCTGCAGCACGAGGCGAACAAGAGCCCCAACACGGTCCGCGCCTACGCCGGCGAGATCCGCCGCTTCGGGGCCTTTCTGGCCGCCCGCGGCCACTCCCTGCAGATGGAGGAGCTCGGCCGCGAGGACCTGCGTGCCTACCAGCGCCACCTGGCGGCCAACCTGAAGGCGGCCGCCTCGCGGGCTCGCGCACTGGTCGCCATCCGCTCCTGGCTGCGCTGGCTGGCACGCGAGGAGCTGATCGAAAAGGATCTCTCGAACCGGATCACCGTCCCCAAACTCGAGCAGCGTCTGCCCAAGCCGATGCCCCCTGACGAGCTGGCGAAGCTGCTGGAGACCCTGCCCCGGGAGACGCCGCTCGAGAAGCGGGACCGGGCGCTGGTCTACTTCCTGATCAGCACGGGCTGCCGGATCGGCGAGGCCCTGGCCCTCGACCGCACCGACGTGCCTCGCCAGGGCAACCGCCTGGTGGTCACCGGCAAGGGCGCCAAGCAGCGCGCCGTTTACCTGACCGAGGGCGCCAAGATCGCCGCCGAGCAGTACCTGGAAGCTCGGGAGGACACGTCGATGGCGCTCTTCGTCAACTACGACCGCACGGTGAGCAAGGGCGGCGAGCGGCGGCTCACCCCGGCCGGCGCGCGGCACATCGTCAAGCGCCTGCGGCGCCAGCTCAGCGCCTGGTCCTTCAAGTCTCCCCACGTGGCACGCCACACGGCGGCGACGTCGCTGCTGGAGGTCACGGGCGGAGACGTGCGGCTGGTCCAGGAGGTCCTCGGCCACGCCAACCTGAATACGCTCCAGGGCTACACCAAGATCGTCGACTCGCGAAAGCAGGACGCCTACCGCAAGTACCAGGATTACCTGGAGGACAAGGGGAGTGGCGCTTAGGACCCGGATCACGGAGCTGCTGGGGATCGAGCACCCGGTCGTGCTGGGGGGCATGGGCGCCGGCACCGGGCCGGAGCTGGTGGCGGCGGTCTCGGAGGCGGGCGGCCTGGGCGTCCAGGGCGGCGTCGGCCGGCCCCCTGAGGTGCTGCGGTCGCTGGCCGCCGACATCCGCTCGCGCACGGCCCGGCCTTTCGGCATCAACCTGCTCCTCTTCCTGGCCGCGCCCGAGCATCGGGATGCTCTGGTCGAGCTCGCGCCGCCGGTCTTCTCGACGGCCTGGCCGGTCCCCGAGGACGACCTCAAGGTGCTGTTCGACCGCGCCCACGCGGCCGGCTCGAAGGTGATGCACATGGTCAACGGCGTTCCCGAGGCGCTGCGCGCGGCCGAGGCGGGCGCCGATCTGATCGTGGCCCAGGGCACGGAGGGCGGCGGGCACGTGGCGCTGATCTCCACCCTCGTCCTGACCCCGATGGTGGTCCGGGCCGTGGCCCCGCTGCCGGTGCTGGCGGCGGGCGGCATCGCCGACGGCGCCGGCCTGGCGGCCGCCCTCGTGCTGGGCGCCGAGGGCGCCCTCCTGGGCACGCGCTTCCTGGCCACCCCCGAGTCGACCTGGCCCGCCGGGTTCAAGCGGGCGATCGTGGAGTCGGACGGCCACGACACCCTGCTCAGCGAGATCCCCGACACCGCCAAGGGCAACGTCTGGCCGGGCGCCTACGACCGGGTGCGCCGCAACCGCCTGCTCGAGGACTGGCTCGGCCGCGAGAACGAGGTGCGGCGCCACCGGGCGGAGATCGCCGCGCGCATGCGCAAAGCCGTGGAGGAAGGCGACGCCGAGAACGGCGAGCTCAACTTCGGGCAGGCGGCCGGGCTGATCGACGACATCGTCCCCGCCGGCGAGCTGGTGCGGCGCATCTCCCGCGACGCCGAGCGCCTGCTGAGCGCTCGCTCCCCCCTCGCACCCGACACGTCGCCCGCGTAAGATATATGGCGTGCAGGACACCGCCGCGGTTGCGGCCCTGGCGCGGGTGCTCGCCGACGAGACCAGGGTCCGCCTCCTCGACGAGCTGACCGCGGGCGAGGCCAGCGTCAGCGACCTGGCCTGCCGGCTCGACATCGACCAGCCGCGGGTCTCCACCCACCTCCAGCTGCTGCTCGGCGCCGGCCTGGTCGACGCCCACGCGCGCGGCCGCTCACGCGTCTACGCCCTGCGCGGCGAGAGCCCGGCGCTGGCGCTGGGGGCCCTGCGCAGCCTGGCCGGCTCGCCGCCCCCGCTGCGCAGCCGGGCGGCGGCCGAAGCGGTCAAGCTCAACGCGCCGATCCGCCGCGCCCGCACCTGCTACGACCACCTGGCTGGGATGGCGGGGGTCCAGGTCCTGGACGGGCTGCTGGAGCGCGGTTGGCTGGTGCCCGAGGGCGAGCGCTTCGACCTGACACCCGCGGGCGAGGCGGGGCTGGCCGAGCTGGGCCTCGACGTGGCCGAGGCCCGGCGCGCCCGCCGCGCCTTCGCGGTCGGGTGCCTGGACTGGACCGAGGGGCGCGTCCACCTGGGCGGAGCCCTGGGCGCGGCGGTGCTCCGCAGGTTGCTGGATGCCGGGCACGCCAGGCTGGAAGCCGGAACCCGCGTGGTGCGCATGAAGCCGGGTGCCGCATGGATGTCCTGAGGGCGTTCTTCACCAACGGACGCCTGCTCACGCTGGCCCTGGGCCACTTCATGGTGGACAACTACGTCGGCGTCCTGCCGGTCCTCTTCCCGCTGCTCATCCACCGCTTCGAGCTCAACCTGCAGACGGTGGGGCTGGTCTCCCTCGCCTACACCGGCATGGGCGCCGTCTCGCAGCCATTCTTCGGATTGGTCGCGGACCGCTGGGGCACCCGTTTCACTGGGCTCGCCCTGGCCTGGACCGCCGTCAGCTTTGCGGCGGCCGGCTTCGCGCCGACCTTCCCGATCCTGGTCGGGGTCGCATTCCTGTCTGGTGTCGGCTCGGGCGCCTTCCACCCCCTGGGCGCGGTCACGGTGCGCTCGCAGCTCCCGCGGCGGGGGATGAACATGGCGATGTCGATCTACGTCACCGCCGGCACCCTGGGGCTGGCCGCCGGACCCTTGATCGGCGTGGTCGCGTTCGGCCTCTTCGGCATCCGGGGCACCGCCGTGATGCTGCTGCCCGGCGTTCTGATCGCCGGCTACCTGGTTTTCGCGATGCGGAGCTCGGCCTATGCGGTGCCGCGGCGAGACTCCCGGCGGGCGGCGGTGCGGCAGGTCCTGCCGCTGCTTCCACTGGCCGCCACGGTGGGCGTTATGGCCTCCCGGAGCTGGACCACGGTGGCTCTGCAGGCATTCACGCCGACCTGGTACCAGCACCTGGGCTACGGGCCCTGGTTCTACGGCCCGCTGGCGACCACCATCATCCTGTCCAGCGCGTTCGGCGCCGTCGGCACGGGCGCGCTGGCCGACCGCTACGGCAGGCGCGCGGTGATCCTGGCGACCATGGCGCTCAGCGTCCCGGCGGTCTGGCTGTTCGCGGCCTTCCCCGGTTACCAGGGCTTCCTGTGGGCGATCCTGGTCGGCGGCCTGGCGGCCTCGACGGCCCCCCTGATGCTGGTCCTGGCCCAGGAGCTGCTGGCGGCGCGGGCCGGGCTCGCCAGCGGCCTGATCATGGGACTGGGCTTCGTGACCGGCGCCATCGGGGTGCCGGTGACGGGCGCCATCGCCGACCGCTTCGGCCTCCAGGCGGCCTTCTACAGCCAGGTCCTGATCGTGCTCGCCACCATCCCGGTGGCCATGCTGCTGCCCAGCGAGGGCTTCCTCTCCCGCCTCCGCGAGTCGGCGCGCCCCGCGCCCGAGCGGCCGGGGGAGCTGGCGCCGGTCGGGGGCGGCACGTAATCCCATGAAGTGGGTGACCCGCGCCGACGCCAAGGTCGATCGCATCGCCTGTCCCTGGCTGATCCGCCGGTTCGTGGACCCGGACGCTGAGTTCCTGTACGTGCCGGCCGACCAGGTGGCCTCGGTGGCGGAGCGCGAGGGGGCGATCCCCTATGACGTTCCGGGGGCCAAGCTGGGGCATGTCGCGGGCCGCTGCAGCTTTGAGTCGATCCTGCTCGAGTACCACCTCACCGACCCCGCGCTCCAGATGCTGGGCCTGATCGTGCACGCCGCCGACATCGAAGCCGACCTCGAGGTGGCGCCCGAGGGCGCCGGCCTGAAGGCCATCGCCCACGGCTTCTCCAACCTCTACGGAGATCGCGACCTGGAGAAGCTGAAGGCCGAGGCGCCGCTCTACGACGCTCTCTACGAGTGGTGCCGGCGAAAGGTCGACTCTTAGGAAGCGCCGATCCCGGGCGGCGGGGGCAGGGTGGTGCCGGCGGTCTGGGCGCCCACGAACCAGGCAATCCACCAGGCGGCCCAGACCACGCCCAGCAGCAGCGCGACCACGGCCACGCCTCGAATGAATCCCATCTCAGTAGCTCCAGGAAAGCCAGGGTCGCGGCGACCAGGCGAAGTGCATGTCGGCCCGCTTAACGGCGCCGGGCGCGCATTCCCGCACCCGGCCGGCCCGCCACAGGGAATCCAGGCTCGGGCCCCCCAGGTAAACCGAGGCCAGGGCGGCGACGTCCAGGCTGAGATCGGCGGGCTCCTCGGTGCGCCGGCAGCCGCCCGCGTCGACGCGGTAGCGGCCGCGGTTCCAGGCGCAGAACTCGTCCTCCACCTCGACCACCAGGCTCACCTCGCCCCTGAAGCGCCGGGCGCCCAGGGCCGCCTCCACGTCGACCAGCCGCACGTGCAGCGAATCCAGGGGCCGCTGACGCAGGCGGCGGGGATCGGCGAGCAGGTGCAGCAGGGGCTCATCGAGCGGCCGGTTGTAGGCGACCACGCGGGCGGCGAGGTCGAGGTCGAGGCAGTGCCGCCAGAGCGCGGCGTAGGCCTCGGGCGTGTTGGCGACCAGCTCCTGGATGGAGATCGTGTCGTCCGGGTTCCCATCCGTCCATTTCTGCTCGACCCGGTAGGCCGCGAAGCCGTCGGCGTGGAGCGCGAAGAACAGGGGGCCGTCGGCGGCCGAGTGATAGCTGAAGGCCCACCAGGCCCCGTCGCGCGCAAGCATGCCTGGGTATACGCCGCGCGCGCGCTCATAGACGGCCGCCATCTGCGGCAGCGCCGCGTCCTTCTCCACCAGCCGGACGGGCGACGACGAGGTGAACCCGGCCGCCCGCGCCGGCACCCGCACCGTCGCCACCTGGCAGGCCGCGCCGAAGCCGGACGATCGGTAGATCCCCGACTCCGCCGGGACCAGGGCCGCCACCGCGACGCCCGAGTCGTGCAGCTCGTCGAGGTGGCGGCGCAGCAATCCGCGCAGCAGGCCGCGGCGGCGGTGCGTGGGCTCGACCCAGGCCGAGGCCACGATCGACGCCGCGACCTCGGCCCCGGGGACGGTCAGGCTTCCCGGCCCCGCCGCCAGCCCCGCCACCAGCCGGCCCTCCACGCGGGTGGTCAGCGTCTGGCCCCCGGCCAGGACGGCGCCCCAGGCCTCGAGCTCGGCCGCCGGCGGGCGCACGCCCCAGGCGCGCCACTCTCCATCCAGCCAGGCGGCGAGCTCGCTCACGCGGCGGTGGCCACCCCGGCCCGGGCCAGCGCCATGCGGACGATGTCCTGGATGAGCCGGCCGTAGGAGATCCCGGTGCGGGCCGCGGCCCGCGCCAGGCCGGCGTCGGCGCTGAGGTCGGGGTTGGGATTGACGTCGACCACGAATGGCCCCCGCTGGGCGTGCAGGCGCACGTCGACGCGGCCGTAGTCGCGGAGGCCGATGGCCGCGTAGGCGCCGGCTGCCACCTCGCGCAGGCGCTCACCGAGACCGGCGTCGAGGTCGGGGAAGAAGGGCGTGGTACCCCGGAAATCGGCGCTGTCCTCGCTCCACTTGGCCTCGAAACCAACCACGCGCGGCCGGCCGGGCGCGAACTCGCTGAAGTCGATCTCCGACGGCGGCAGCAGCCGGGCGCCGTCGGTGGGACCGAGCAGGGAGAGATTGAACTCGCGCCCCTCGATGAACTCCTCGACTATCGCCTGCTGTAGGTAGCGCGTGCGGACGTACTCGGCCCGGGCGGCGGCCGCCGCCGCGTCGTATACAACGCTCTCCGGGCTGATGCCGTGGCTGGCGTCCTGGCAGCGCGGCTTGACGATCGCCGGGAAGCCGGCGCCGGGCGTCGGGATCCCGGCCGCCTGCAGCAGCGCCTTGGCGTGCGCCTTGTCCAGCCCGGCGCTCATGGCCTCCGGCGGGCTCCCGGTGTAGGGAAGTTCCAGCCACTCCAGGACCCAGGCCATGGCAGCCTCCAGCCGCGGCTGGCCGCCCACCGACTCGACGAGGTTGAAGACGACGTCGGGTCGCTGGTCGCGCAGGCGATCCGCCACCGCATGGAGGTCGCGGCCGACGGCCAACCGCCACTCGGACCAGCCGACCTCATGCACCGCCTCCGCCACCCCGGCGGCCACCGCATCGACGCCCTCGACCGCCAGCCGGTCGCGCTCCTCGCCGGCGACCAGGGTCTGGTCGTCGTTGAAGAGGATGGCGACGATCAGGCTGTCAGACGCCAAGCCGCTCCCTCGCGCAGGTGAGGATCCGCAGGACCAGCTCTTGGTAGCCGACGCCGACCGGGCGCGCCAGCATGGCCAGGTCGGAGATGACGGGGTGCAGGCCCGGCAGCGGGTTGGCCTCCAGGAACGACGGCTCGCCGCGGCGGTCGACCCGGAGGTCGATGCGCGCCACGTCGCGGCAGCCCAGCGCCCGATACGAGGCCAGCGCGACCTCCGCGGCGCGCGCCGCCAGCTCGGGGGTCACCCGCGGCGGCACGTGGTACGAGACCTCGACCTCCCAGTCGTGCTTCACCTCACCCGAGTACAGGAACTCGTCCAGCGGCCGGCGCCGGGGCGCCACCTCCATCACGGCCAGCGTGCGCGCGCAGTCGCCGGTGCCGAAGATCCCGACGGTCAGCTCGGCGCCGGGGCAGAACTCCTCGACCAGCACCGGCTCCTGGTAACGCGCGCGCAGGCCGGCGGCCACCTCCGGCAGGGCCGCGGCGTCGCGCACCAGCGACCAGGCGCCGATGCCCATGCTGGAGCCCTCGTGCACCGGCTTGGCCACCACCGGGAACTCGAGCTCGACGGGCCGCGGCTCCTCGAGCACCTCGAAGTCGGGCGTCGGCACGCCGGCCGCGCGCACCAGCCGCTTGGCGGCGGCCTTGTCGAGGGTGACCGCCATCGTGAAGGGATCGCTGTGCGTATAGGGCACGCCGAGCAGCTCGCAGACCGCGGGCACCTGGGCCTCCCGAGACCGCCCGCCTCTGCCTTCGGCCAGGTTGAAGACGAGGTCGGGCGGCTGCGCCAGCATGGTCTCCAGGAAACGGCGGCCCCCGCCCAGGCGCCGGGCCCGGTGCCCCGCCGCACCCAGCGCCGCCTCGAGCGCGGCCACGGTCTCCTCCGAGTCGTATTCCGCCAGCCGGTCCGCGGGCTCGCCGTCGCCGGTGGCGAAATCCGTGACCAGGTCGTAGGCGATCCCGATCTCCACGGTCAGCGGGAGACCACTGCACCCCGATCGGCCCCGCCGGCGACCGTGCCCCGCCACCACGCCTGCCCGGACTCGGGAAGCGTGTGGATGGGGTCGTAGTAGTGGAAGCGCCGGTTGAGCGCGTCAGGCGAGGCCGCCTCCAGCGGCGTCCGGTAATTCTTCGTCCACTGGCTGATGCCCAGCTCGCGGTCGTACTCGGTCACCTGGTGCACCCAGGCCTTGCCCAGCATCGGCACGTCGCAGACCACGCGCGGGGTGGCGTAGCCGGGGAGGTAGCCCATGATCGCGGCCTGCAGCTTCTGCGCCTCCCACAGCGGCGTCCGCCAGTGCTCGGTGTTGGGGACCATGTCGCACATATAGATGTAGTAGGGCGTGATGCGGGCGTCGTCGGCGAGCCGAAAGGACAGCGCGAGCAGGTCGTCGGCGGTGGCGTTGACGCCGGCCAGGAGCACGGCCTGGTTGCGGACGTCACGGAAACCGAAGTCGAGGAGGTGGGCGGTCGCCCGCGCCACCAGCGGCGTGACCTGGTTGGCATGGTTGGCGTGCGTGTGCAGCGCCAGGTTCACGACACGCTCGTGTGACCGGCGCCCGAGGCGCCGCATTGCCTCCAAGACGTCCCGCTGCAGGAAATGCTGGGGCAGCGCCACCAGGCTCTTGGACGCCAGCCGGATATCGCGGATGTGCTCGATGTCCATCAGAGCCAGCACGAACGCTTCCAGGCGCGCCACCGGCACGTTGGCGACGTCGCCCCCGGAGACCACCACGTCGCGCACCCCGGGCGTGTCCTTCAGGTAGTCGAGGATGGCCTGCTCGCGCTCGGCCCAGCGGGTCCGGAACGCGTACTTGTCGACCTGCGCGGTGCTGGGGCCGACCAGGTCCATGCGCGTGCAGTGCCCGCAGTACTGCGGGCAGGTCGCCACGATCTCGGCCAGTACCTTGGTCGGATAGCGATGGGTGAGACCCTCCACGGCCCACATCTCGGCCTCGTGGAGGCTGTCCCGCATCGCGTATGGGTGGCTGGGGAACTCTGAGCAGCGCTCGGAGAGGGCGGGCAGCATGTAGCGGCGGATCGGGTCGCTGCGCAGGTCACGCTCGTCCATCGTGCTGAGCATCTGGGGCGGGACCAGCATCGGCATGGTCGCCCGCTGGAGCACGTCCTGGGCGATGTCCTCCGCGAGGTCGTCGGTGAGGAGGTTGCCGAACACGGCCCGCAGGCCGCTCACGTCCTTGACGCTGTGCAGGCGCTGCCAGCGTGCGTTCTCCCACTCGCTGCGGGTGATGTTCCGGAAACCGGGCAGCCGGCGCCAGTCCGGCTCGGTGAAGGTCTTGGCTAGCGGGTAACGGAATGGTTGCGGGCCTGGAGGCTCCTCGCTTGCGATCTCCCGAACGCTGTCCGCTCCGCCTGCCATCCTGACCTCCGGTTTTTATTTGGCCCTTGGGGCCCGGCCCATTGTGACGTGCTGGATACTCACGTCAAGCTCGCAAAAGCAATTCGTCCGGCCCGGTCCCGGATGGGCCGCGCGGCGCTGGACTCAGGCGAGCAGGCGGTCGGCCATGCGATGGGTTCTGAGGGACCGGGTCGAGCCGGCATCGGGAGGTGGATCAGGCGCAGTCGCCCGCCGCTGCCGGGGAACGGCCGCCATCGCTTTCAAGGGTACTCTCGGGTCTGCGTGTCATCTGAGCCCCTCGCCGCCGCTGATCCCGCGACTGAGGCCGCCGCCCTCATCGAGCGCGGGTTCGATCAGTATCGGCATCGTTTTCGCGAGCTGACGCGGCGGGCCAACGGCCGCTTCGAGCGCCGGGATTGGAAGGGCACCCTGGTCGACGCCACCGAGCGCCTCGACCTCTACGGGGCGGTCGTCCAGGGCGTCGAGCGCGAGGTGCGCTCGCGGCTCGGGGTGCGCGTGCGCGAGACCCCGGTCTGGGCCCGGGTCAAGGGGGCCTACTCGGAGCTGATCGCGGGCCGCCCGGACTGGGAGGTGGCGGAGACGTTCTTGAACTCGGTCACCCGGCGCATCTTCGCGACCGCCGGAGTGGAGCCCGACATCGAGTTCATCGATTCCGAGTTCGACCCTCCCCTGCCCGAGCCGGTCGGGTCGCTGTGCCGCCAGTACGCCGCCACCGACCTCGCCTCACTGCTGGGGAAGATCCTCGGCGACGCCTGGTTCGAGGCGCCCTGGGAGGACCTCGATCGCGACCTCCGCCTGGCCACGCGGTGCCTGCGCTCTCAGCTGGCTGCCCTGGGCGCCTCCGAGGCCGGGTTGGAGGGGGCCGAGATCATGGCCGCGCCCTTCTTTCGACGCAAGGGCGCCTATCTGGTCGGCCGCTTGACAGCCGGCGCCGGATACCGGCCGCTGGTGCTGGCGCTGCTGCACGGCGAGCACGGGCTGGTCGTGGACGCGGTGCTCACGGACGTGGACCACGTCAGCGTGCTCTTCAGCTTCACGCGCTCGCACTTCCATGTCGACCTCGACCCGCCGCACGAGGTCGTGCGCTACCTGCAGCGGCTGCTGCCGCGCAAGCCGGTTGCGGAGCTGTACATCGCGCTGGGTTACCACAAGCACGGCAAGACCGAGCTCTACCGCGACCTCCTGCGTCATCTGCGCGAGAGCGACAGCCGTTTCGAGGTCGCCCCCGGCATCCCGGGGATGGTGATGGTGGTGTTCACGATGACCGGCTACGACGTGGTCTTCAAGCTGATCCGCGATCGCATCCCCGCCATCAAGCCGGTCACGCCGCTGTCGGTTCGCAACAACTACCAGCTGGTGTTCCGCCACGACCGCGCCGGGCGCCTGGTCGAGGCCCAGGAGTTCGAGCACCTCAAGTTCGAGCGCTCGCGTTTCGACGACGACCTGATCGCGGAGTTCCGGGACGACGCCGACCAGACGGTGAGCGTGGGTGCGGATGAGGTGGTGGTCCACCACGCCTATGTCGAGCGCCGGGTAGTGCCGCTGGACGTGTACCTGGGGATCGCCGACGCCGAGGCGGCGCGCGCGGCGGTGCTGGACTTCGGGCAGGCGGTGAAGGATCTCGCCGCCAACGGCATCTTCCCGGGCGAGCTGCTGCCCAAGAACTTCGGCGTCACCCGCCACGGCCGCGTCGTCTGCTACGACTACGACGAGCTCGGGCTGCTGACCGACTTCACCTTCCGCGAGATGCCCGCCTCCCAGCACGACGAGGACGACCTCGATTCAGAGGCCTGGTTCGGGGTCGGTCCGCGCGACCTCTTCCCCGAGGAGTTCCCCCGTTTCATGGGCCTGCAGCGCGAGCACCTGGACATCCTGAGCGAAGCGCACCGGGACCTCTACGGCGTGAACTTCTGGCACCAGATGCAGCAGCAGATCCGGGCGGGCGAGATCATCGACATCTTCCCCTACCCACTGGCGACGCGCCTCCGGGCTTGAGCGCTGCGCGCGCGCCGGTCAGCGCGAGTACAGACCGGTCGGGTCCAGCCGCTCGCGAAGCAAGCGCAGCTCCTCGACCGTGGGCGCGGGCGTCTCGGCCAACGAGGCTGCCTCGCGGAGGTCCCAGCCCACCGCGGCGCGCACCTGCTCGCGAGTGACGGCCGGGTGCAGGGCAGTCAGCTGCATCTCCCGCTCCGGGTTCTCGAAGTCGAACAGCGCGAGGTCGGTCACGACGAGCTGCGGACCCTCTCCGCGCAGCGCGCTCGAGCCGTGGCCGGGGCTGGTCACGAAATCCAGCTTCTCCACAAAGGTCCGCCGCGAGAGCCGGAGCAGGTGGAAGACCCGGCGGGCGTTGATCGCGATCTCAGCGGCCCCGCCGCTGCCGGGCAACCTGACAGTCGGGCTGTGATAGGGACCGATCACTGTCGTGTTCAGGCTGCCGTGACGATCGACCTGGGCGCCGCCCAGGAAGGCGACGTCGACGTGGCCACCCTGCAGGTACAGCCCGAACAGGTCAGCCATCGAGATGACCGAGTCGGCACCCGTGACCAGGGTCCGAGTCAGGCATCTACGGCGCCCGGCCCCAGCGGCTGCCGCTCTCGATCGGCGACCCGTAGATCAGCTCCAGCTCGGGCGCGACCGTCAACCGGGCCAGTAATCGACGGCCGCCGCGGGCGCCGGCCCCGGCTGCAGGGCGGTCAGCCGCGGCTCCCCGAGCTTGGCGAGGTAGGCGGCGCGATCTGGGACTTCGAGCACCCACTCCTGCAGCCAGGCCTGTGTCGCGTCCGCGTCGCGGGAGACCCGGTCCCACTCCAGGTAGAACGCGTTGTCGCGGTCGTAGCGCCCCTGCACGTACGAGGGGTGGGCGCCGAACGGCTCGACCACCACCGCGTCGACCACCAGCCCCGGGATCAGGGTCCGGTTGGGGTCGGATCGGATCACCTCGTTGGAGACCAGCTCCTCCACGACCCCGATCACCTTGTGGGCGGCGAAGGCGACCTCCTTCTGCACCCCCACCAGGCCCCAGAGGTGGGTGTTGCCCTCCGCGTCCGCACGCTGCGCGTGCAGGATGGCGACGTCCTGGTGCAAGGGCGGCACCACGGCGACCGGACCGCTTCCGTAGGGATCGTCCAGAAACTTGATCTCGGGGTTCGCGGCGGGCAGGTCCGTGGCGCCATAGCTGTGCAGGGCCTGGAAGGGGAGGCCGGCAGCCGCGGCCGAATAGCGCGCCACCATGCCGAAGTGCGAGTACTCCTCCAACGCCAAGGGCGCCGGCACGCCTTCCTCGACCGCGCGCCGGATGCAGTGCAGGGGACCCACGCCCGGGTTTCCCAGGTAGCTGAAGACCAGCTTGCGGGCCACACCGGCCGCGATCATCTGGTCGTAGAGGGCATCGGGCGTCATCCGGATCAGGGTCAGGTCGCGCCGGCCCTGGCGGATGATCTCGTGCCCCGCCGCAAAGCAGATGAAGGCGGTGAAGCCCTCGATGGCGACCGAGATCCCGTCGCGGACATGCTCGGCCACCGCTTCCGCCAGCGATGCGCGCTTGTCCATCAGAACACTAGTAGCAGGATTGCGCGCCGGGTTTCGTCAGCTACCCCGTGAGCTCGAGCCAGGTTGGTCCGCGTGCCACGGACGCGTCCACCTATCGGCCGGGGGACGCCGACGACTTCGGACGCCTCTACCAGGCCACCTACCAGCGCATCTTCCGGACCCTGGTCTCGATGACCGGCGATCGGGCCGCGGCCGAGGACTGCACCCAGGACGCCTTCCTCCGCGCCTACAAGGCCTGGAAGACCTGGAAGCAGGACGCGCCGGCGGAGGCCTGGCTGTACAGGATCGCGATCAACACGGTGATCTCCCATATGCGGAAGCAGAGGCTGCGCGAGGTGGGCGAGCTGGTCAGGCGGCTGGGAAGACCGGTGGCGAAGGATCCCCAGGACGAGGCCCTCGACGGCGAGGTCCTGCGCGAGGTCCGCCGGCTGCCGGCGAAGCAGGCGGCGGCGGTCGTGCTCCGCCACCTGCACGGCTACACAAACCGGGAGATCGCGGCCGCGCTCGGCGTCCCTGAGAGCACGATCGCCACCCGGCTGATGGAGGCCAAGCGCACTCTCCGGAAGCGGCTGGGCGACCCGGCGGAGGGGATTCCGAACGGTGGCGCCTCGCGCGTCGCGCCCTGAGCCGATTTTCGGCGGTCACGGATACTTCCCGCCCCCTGCGCGTCCCTCTTCACGAATGAACGCCAATCCCGGCGGCGGCTTCGACCTCGACGACCTCCTGGACCGTGAGCTCCAGGGCCGGGTCGGTGGGCTCCAGGGCCCGCACCCCGCGGTCAGCCAGTCCGCCTATCACGCGTTCGCAACTGGAGGAACCACGATGTCCTTATTTTCATCTCTGGGGGCTCTCGCCTCGACGAAGGCCGCGGCCGGACTCGCGGTCGCTGCCCTCGCCGTGGGCGGTGGGGCCGTGACGGCCACCGCCGTCACCGGCAGCGACGACCCAGGCGTCTGGGGTCAGAAGGTCACCGCGACGGTGACGGCCTGCAAGGACGCCCTCAAGGACGGCCAGCACGGCATCGGCCAGTGCGTCAGCGCCGTTGCCAAGACGAACGGCCCCGCGGAGCGCGCGGAGCATTCCCAGGCCAGCCACGCTCGCACGGCCAGCGAGGCACGCACCAATCACCCGGACGCCAAGCCGAGCGACCATCCCGGCGGCAAGCCGAGCGACCATCCAACGCCCCGCTAAGCAGACCTGAGAAGGGCCCCGCCGCGACCGGCGGGGCTCTTCACCACGGCACGACGGCGCCATACGAAGGTTGCGCCGCTTTTGCGGCTGGCGCTAACCTCGACGCAGGCAGGGGGGTTCTGCCGGTTCTAGGCGAGGAGGAGTGCGATGCATCGACTTCTGTCTGCCGTAGCGTTCGCCACCGGGCTGCTGCTGGCCGGGTCCGGTTCCGTCCAGGCAGCCGGGCTGGTCACTGTCTCTGGCCCCAGCCCGTTGTCCGCCTGCGTGGTCCCGGCGGTGGGGGGGACCATTTTCCCCAACGCCGAGGTCGAACCGTTCGTGGCAGCCAACCCGGCCACACCGGGCAATCTGATCGGCGCTTTCCAGCAGGACCGCTGGTCGAACGGCGGCGCCCACGGCCTGGTGGCCGCCTCCTCCAGCACCGGAGGAGCATCGTGGAGCGAAACCCCGCTGCCCTTCAATCGCTGCGTGGCCGGCGGCCTCCCCTACGAGAGGGCTTCCGATCCCTGGGTCTCGATCGGACCGGACGGCATCGCCTACACGGTCTCGATCTCGTTCAATCTGAGCAACAACGACAACGGCGTCTTCGCCATGACCTCCGGCGACGGCGGCCAGACCTGGGGCAAGCTACGTGGGCTCAAGGTCGACAACAGCCAGAACCAGTTCTTCAACGACAAGGAGTCGGTGACGGCCGACCCCGTCAAGAAGCGCACTGCCTATGCCGTCTGGGACCGGCTGGTCGGCCCCACCAACAACGCGGCCGTGGAGGCGCACAACTTCTTCGCCTTCACCGGGCCGACCTGGTTCTCCATGACCACTGATGGCGGCAACACCTGGAGCACGGCTCAGATCATCGTCAACACGGGCCAGAACGACCAGACGATCGGCAACCAGATCGTGGTCGATCCCCAGACCGGAGCCATCTACGACTTCTTCGACCTGATCATCACCACCAAGAGCAACGCCACGATGGTGCACGGCTTCAACAACGCGTTCGTGAAGTCGACCGATGGCGGCAATACCTGGTCGCAGCCGCAGATCGTGGACAAGCTCGAGTCCGTCAGGGTGACCGACCCCAACACCGGGGCGGCCTTGCGGACGGCGGACTTCGATGCCGCACCGGCCATCGACCCGGCCACCGGCCAGCTTTACCTGACCTGGGAGGACGCGCGCTTCACGGGGGGCAAGTTCGACCAGGTCGTCCTCACGACCTCGACCAACGGTGGCGCCTCCTGGAGCCCCCTCTCGGTGATCAACAAGGTCCTCACCGCGCCGGCGTTCACCCCGGCGATTTCCGTCAACTCGGTGGGCGCGGTGGCCGTCACGTACTACGACTTCCGCAACCTGGCGTCTGGCAACACCAGCACGCTGCCCACCGATTACTGGATCACGTTCTCAACCGACGGTGGGGCCAGCTTCGGCCAGGAGCAGCACGTGGCCGGCTCCTTCAACATGCTGGTCGCACCGAGCGCCGGCGGGTTCTTCGTGGGCGACTACGAGGGCCTGGCCTCGGCGGGCACCGCCTTCCAGCCCTTCTTCGTGGCGACCAACTGCACCGACTTCTCCTGCACCGACAACCGGACGGACGTCTTCAGCACGACCTTCTAGGCTCAACCGGGGCCTGACCGAGAACCACGCAGAAATACAGGAAGCCCGGTTCGCGTTCGAACCGGGCTTCCAGCGTCCGCCAGCATTAGTGGGCGTCCGGCGGCTGCTGCAGCTCAGAGACTCTTGGCGAGCTGTTCACCCAGGTCAGCGCTGTCCATTGGCAGCCCCGAGGCGGCCTCCAGCCGGCCGCTGAAATTGAAGAACGAGATCAGCGCAGTCGCCTGATAAATTCCGTCTTCGTCCCAGCCACCAGCCCGGAGCGCGTCGAAGTCGGCATCCTCGACAGCGGCCGGGGTCTCGGTCAACTTCTTGGTGTAGGTCAGCAGCGCACGTGTCTTCGGATCGAGGTCGAAGAGCGGCCAGGTGGTGGCGAACGCGTGGTCGAGGTGCTCCAGCCCGGTCAGGCGGCGCAAGGCCGCCGAATGCAGGCCCAGTCAAGGTGCGCCTCCGATCAGGCCGTTGACGACGGTCGCGACCATTTCTCGCTGGACGACCGTGAGTGCTAACCGGCGCCGGCCGTAGACGTGCTGCAAAAGGCGTGATATCAACCAGGCCAGTCGCAGGTCCGCCAGTTCGATCCGCGCCATTCCAGGAACCCCGCCCATGCGGGCCCGGATCAGGTGCTCGATCAGGGCCGGAACGCGGCCGGCAACGCCTGAAGGGTAGAAGCGGCCCGTATAGGTCACGCGGGCGCCGGCTTTCGTCGAGCCAGGCTGACGAAGAACCAGGCGAGCACGGCTCCAGCGATCATCAGAGGCAGATGGAAGCCGTATTCGACCAGCACAACACGACTCCAATCGCCGTTGGTCATGCGATGCATGTTGTCGTGCGGCCACCAGTTGAGGAGGAGGAACGCAATGGCGACGTAGGCGGCCGTCGTGAGACCCGGCGATCCACCCATGCGGTCCAGCAGCGGCCGGCCGACAATCAGGAACGCAACGCCGAGACCTAACGACAGTGACTCGACAAGGCTCAGCGCGACGAACAGGGGGAGCACTGTGCCCGGGGGTTGGGGTGCCGTGGGGGGGACCGGCCAGAAGGGAGTAAGGGCGAAGGCCACAGCACCAACGACCAGGGTCACCAACCACCACCTGAGCCAGCGCTTCATGGCGTTCCTCCTCCTGCTCTTGGAAGGGCGCACGACGTTGTCGGCGTCTACAATTACCGAAAGGACCATTTCATGAAATGTAGATTCTGTCAATAATGAAGGGGCATTCCCGGCCTTACCGTATGAAGAGGCGCGCCGAAGCCCTCGAAAGCACTCGAAACCAGATCGTCTGGGCCACCATGCAGCTGCACGCGGAGAAGGGGGCCGCCGCCACTTCGCAGGCGGACATCGCGGCTCGGGCCGGCGTCTCGCCGGCAACCGTCTACCGGCACTTCCCGACGCTCGGTTCCCTGGTCCGGGCCTGCGGCAGCCAGATCTGGATGGCGGTCAGCCCACCGCGGCCAGAGGACGCAGAGCGGCTGTTTGCGGGCTTGGGCACGACTCGTGAGCGCTTGGAGAGGTTTGTCGGAGAAGTCTCAGCCTTCTACGGGCGGGCCTGGCTGCCGCTGCAGAACGCACGCCAAGAACGCAGTCGGGTTCCCGAACTGGAAGAGGACATGCGCTGGATCGAGGCCGGCCTGGAGGCGCTCGCCCGCGAGGCGCTGTCGCTCGAAGGGGCTGGCGAGCCCAGGGTTCAGGTCCTGCTCGCACTGACGGACTTCGGCGTCTGGCAATCGCTTCGAGAGCACGGCGTCGCCGCAGACGCGGTGCCCAAAATGCTTCTCGATCTTGCCCGGTGCGCACTAACCGGCTAGAGGTCAGGCTGGCCGGCTCCAGGTGGATGAGCGCCTGGTTAATGCCGCGGCCGCCAAGGTGCTGAATCGGCCGCGGACGACCTATCTGGTTGCTGCGGACACGCGTATCGGCTCAGGGCACGAAAAAGGCCGGAATCGTATTCGAAACCGGCCTTAGAGGCTGCTGAAGCGGTCGCGTCGCGCGAGGTGGTGTAAATCCGGCCGCGCGGTTCCGGTGAAAACACTAAGCGCTCTGCAGCTCTAGCAGAGCCTGCACCACCTCCTCTTGTGAGGGTTCGTAGAGCTTGTTCATGGACTCGGTGCTGAAGTAGCGCCGGCCGACAGCCCACTCGTCGTTCTGCTCCTCGAGCAGGGCGCCGCTCAGACGCAGCAGAGATTGCCGGCTGGGGAAGATGCCGACCACGTCGCAGCGACGCGAGACCTCCTTGTTGAGGCGCTCAAGGCTGTTCGTCGACCAGATCTGGCGGCGATGCTCGACGGGGAAGCTGAAGTAAGCCAGGATGTCCGTCTCCGCCTCGCGCAGGACCTCGACCAGCTTCGGGTAGCGCCTTTCAAACAGCCGGGTGATCCGTTCCACGGCATCGCGAGCGCTGGCCAGGTCGGGCTGGGCGAAGATCGTGCGCAAGGTGGCGGCCACCATCTGCTGAGCGACCTTGGGCACCGTCGCCAGGGCATTGCGCACGAAGTGGACTCGGCACCGTTGCCAGGTTGCTCCGACCAGGACCTCGGCGACCGCCTGCTTGAGCCCGAGGTGGGAGTCCGAGGTGACCAGCCGGACCCCGTGCAGGCCCCGGCTGACCAGCTGGCGCAGGAAGGCGCGCCAGAACTCCAGGTCCTCGGCCGGCCCCACGTCGACCCCGATCACCTCTCGTTCGCCGGTGCGCTTGACGGCGGTCGCGATCAGCACCGCCATCGAGATCACGCGCCCGTTCTCACGCACCTTCTCGAAGGTGGCGTCCAGCATCAGGTAGGGGTACTCGTCATCGAGAGGCCGCGTCCGGAAGGCGTGGACCTGGGCATCGAGCTCCTTGCAGATCCGGCTTACCTGGTCCTTGGAGATCCCCTTCAGGCCGAGGGCCTCGGCGAGAGCGTCGACGTCGCGCGTGCTCAGGCCGTGGATGTAGGCCTCCTGGACCACCGAGAGCAGCGCCCGCTCGTGGCGCCGACGTGGCTCCAGCAGACTCGGGAAGTAGGTCCCCGCGCGCAGCTTGGGGATGTCGAGCTCGATGGTGCCGACCCGGGTGTCCCACTCCCGCTCCCGGTAGCCGTTGCGGTAGGTCAGCCGGGTGTCGGCCCGCTCGTGCAGGCCGGCGCCCACCAGCTGGGTCACCTCGACGTCCATCAGCTCCTGCGCCAGCAGCTTCAGGCCATCGCGCAGGAACTCGGCATCCGCGCCCTGCTCGGCCTTGCTGAGCAGGTCCAGTAGTGTCATCCTCGGGTTGGCCATCGTCGTGGTCCTCCTCGTGGTGGGTTGAAGCACTCACTTGGAACCACGCGGTGGCCGCCTACGTCAAGACGGCCCCGGATTTACACCACGACTCGCGACGCAACTCGGTGCCGAGACGCAATCGTAGGCGGGCGCAGGGCTGCTTCCGATCGAACCCGATAAGTTCCGATTATCAAGCGCGTCGGTCTATACCCTGCGCGGTCATTACGCTCACGAACCGATCTGAGCCTGCCTTGACCAGCAGCTCTTGTAGTTGCGCGGCAGCCTGTTGGTGGAGAGCGGGCGCCACATGGCTGTACGTGTCGAGAGTCACCGCGATTGTGCTGTGACCGAGTAAGTCCTGGACCAGCTTCGGGTGCGCGCCCGCTTCAAGGAGGGCTGTTGCGGTGGTGTGGCGCAGGTCGTGTACTCGGATGCGCGGCAGGCCGGCATCCGCCAGCAGCCGAGAAAGGTTTGCGTTCACGTTTCCTGGTTCGATCGGACCGCCCGAGAGGTTCGTGAACACCAAATCTGAGTCGGCCCAGGCGGGCGCGGACAGGCTCCGTTCCTCCCGGCATCGCCGCTGCTCCGCGAGCGCATCGACGGCGATCGTGGTCAGGTGTACTGTCCTGCGGCTCCTCGGAGTCTTGGGTTCGACAAAGACCAGCCCCACTCCCCGTCGTCGCTGAAGAGCCTGCCTCACCACCAGGCGGCCTGCGACTAAATCGACATCCCGCCACCTGAGTCCGAGGGCCTCCCCGATCCGGAGCCCTGCCGTGCCCAGTACGACCATGAGCGGCCAGAGCCGGTGGCCACGAGCATGGTCAAGAAGGCGCATGAGTTGCTCCGCGGAGAGCGCCGTCATCTCCCGCCGACGCGGGCGAGGCGCGAACACGAGAACGGCCGGATTCCGAACGATCAGGCCCCATTGCAGGGCGTGCCTCAGGGCACGATCGAGCAGGCCGTGTACCTGGTGCAGGCTGTACTCGGTCAGGCCGCGCTCGCGCATCCGCCGGTATGCGGACTGGATGTCGGGAGCGGTCAGCTGAACGAGCGGCAGGTCGCCGAGCCATTCCGTAATCCGCCTCATGTTGAGGTCGTAGCTCTCATAGGTGCTGGGCCGAATCCGCTCTCGCGTCAGCTCCAGCCAGCTCGCCAGGAGTAGGCCCACCGACATTTTGCGCGCACTGACTGGCACGCCTTGGGCAAGCAGCCAGCGGGTTTCGCGCAGCCGCCGGACCACTTCCCGCCGGGTCGGCCCGTAGACCGATTTGCGGCGTCCACCCGCCAATCTGATCTGGGCCTCCCAGCGTCCGTCGCCTCGGAGATAGACCGCGCCCTGCCCGTTGCCTCGCTTCGCCATCGCCCGCCTCCTTGGGTTTGAGATGGGCTGAGATTGAGGCTGCCAGTCAAACTGCCAGTCAGAAGCGCTTGCGAGAGCCTCCCCGGCGGTCAGACGAGGGCCGCGTTTCGAGCCGAGTTGTATTCAGATCCGGTTGGTGCCGAGAGGGGGATTCGAACCCCCACGCCCTTGCGGGCAACGGTTTTTGACCGGCGAACGAGTGTTCGCGGTCGTTCGCCGAGGTTCGCTGGAATACGAAACTCGGCCTCGTCACGGGTCGTCTGTTCGCCACCGTACGCCCGAGTTCGCCCTAACTGCTGTCAAATCGCTGTCAGGCGAACCACTGCGATGACTCGGCTACGGCCCTCAGTGACACTTTGCATATGGGTGGCCCACGCCCGAGCACAGCGTTCGGCTGGAGTGGGGCGCCCAACGGTCTTTCGGCGGCCACGGTCCCTGGGCTTCCGGACGGGCCTCACGGCTCGCCGGGGTCGACATGGTGGCCGGTCGTGGCCCAAACCCCGACTGCCACTCCTCTGTCAGTCCGGAAAGAGAAGCCTCAGCAGAGCCTCGACCGACCAGGCCCTCCAGCGCTCGTCGCTCCAACCGTGCTCGAGGGTGAATGACCGATACATGTCGGGGCCCAGGATGACGAGGAGGACGCTCGTCGCCTCCTCTCGCGTCAGCGAGCCGCGCGGTGCCGACCTGTCCGAGAGCACGTCGATCAACTGCTGGAACCCTGCCCGCCGCAAGCCGGCGCTGTAGCGTTCGAACTCGGCGAGATCGGGGTCGCCTGAGAGCCCTCTCATCGCCGATTCCAGCGGCGCGACGCGGCGTAGGATCTCGGCCGTTCCGTCCACCATCAGCCTTACCGCGCGGCCAGCATCGGGCTCGGCGGACATCTCGGCGAACCACGCTTCCTCGGTCGGCTCGCGCGCTGCTTCTCCCTTCACGGCGTAGGCGTACGCCTCTGCGAACAGGGCGGGCTTGGTTCTGAAGCCCAGGTAGACGGTGGGCACCGCCACGCCCGCCGCCTTGGCGATCTCCGCCATCGTTGTCTGCCGGTAACCCCGTTCAGCGAAGAGCCGGAAGGTATGCAAGACTGCCAGTCGACGCGCCTGCGCCTACTCGACGAGCAGATCCGGGAGAGACTTCCGCAACCAGAGCCGCCAGTCCTCTACCTTCCCGGCCGCACTCGGCAAAGCGCCGGAAGGTGTCGGGAAGAGCACGTAGAGGAGGCCGGCGGCCTGGCGCTCTCCTGGAGCTCCTGGTGCCGCAGCTTGACCTCGGTCAGCCTTGTCGCCCAGGCTCCGGATCCCGCGATGGGGCTGAATCTCATTCGGAACCCTAGCCCGGCACCGCCGCGGCAAGGACGGACTCCGGCACCCTCAGCTCCGAATGCCACTCGGCGATCGGTTCTGGCGTCGAGCGCGCCATGACCAGCTCCGCCGGCTCCGGTCCGAGATTGGTCTCGGCGTGAAGGGTGAAGGGAGGGATGAAGAGGAAGTCACCCGGACCAAGGTCGATCCGGTCGCGCAGCTCGGGTCCGTGAATGATGCTCAGGGTCCCGGACAGCACGTGCATGAGCGCCTCGCTCTCGCAGTGATGATGGACGGGGGAGATCCCGCTTCCTGGCGGCGTGGTCACGTGCGCCAGCCACACCCCGCGCGCCCCGGCCTTCGCCCCGACGGCATACTCTGCCATCCCAGGGACCGGGGCTGAGTTCTCCACTTCGTTTCCGCGCATCACGTTCATTTCCGCCACCTCCAGGAGAATTTGGCGTCACTATAAACGCTTTCTAGTATCTATTTCTAGTACTCTGTTCGGAATGGCCACGACGGCCCGCAGCCTGCGGGCGAGGGCGACCCGGCTTCGCATCTTGGAGGCGGGCCGCGAGGTCTTCGGCGAGTCCGGCTACACAGCGGCGACGATGAAGGAGATCGCCGACCGGGCGGGGGTCGCCCACCAGACCCTCTATTTCTCTTTCCACACGAAGCCGGGCCTCTTCCTGGCCGTAATGGCCTACGCGTCGTCGGGGGAGGTCGAGCCGACCCCCGTACGCGAACGCGGCTGGTACCGCGACGCGATCTCCGCGCGGTCGGGCAGCGACGCCCTCGACCGGCTGGTGGAGGGCGGTGCCGGGATCGTCGAGCGGACGAGCCCACTCAGCCAGGCGATTGCCGAAGCTTCCTCGATGGAGCCTGAGGTTGCGCGGCGGCAGCAGGAGCTGGCGTCCTCACGCCGGCGGGGAATCCAACGCCTTGCCAAGCACCTCGGGGCGCTCGGGACTCTGAGGCCCGGACTCACGGAGGGCGAAGCGGCCGACGTGATCTACGTCCTCTTCTCCCCCGAGACGTTCCGGCGCTTCGCCGGCTGCGGCTGGTCGCTGAACGAGTGGCGACCCTGGGTCAGGCGTTCGCTCGGCGAGCTGCTGCTGGCCTAGCTGTAATCCCCAGGTAGTTTGTTGACAGGCGGCACCTGAGACGAAAGGTGTTACTTCGGAGTTATTTGCAACGGTTGACCTTGGCCGTGAGATCGAGGGCATGGCAGGGCGCCAACTTCGAATGCGTATGGTGGCCTTCCAGCCCGGAGGCGTGTTCGGCCCGATTCACGACCATATAGACAGACCAGGCATCGTCTACATACCGCAAGGAACGATCACTGACCATCGAAATGGAGTCGCTACGGACTATGGGCCGCGAGTGGGCTGGCCCGAGGATAGGAACACCACACACTGGCTTGAGAACAGAGGCGCGATTCCGGCGATGGAGATCTCGGTCGATATAGTCAGGCAAGAGTAAGCAAGCTCAGGCCGGCGGATGCGTGGTCGAGGCTTTACCCTTCAGAAGCAGCTGACTTCATCCGTTTGGCGGTTCATCGGACCGGGAGCATGGTGGCGCGCATCATTTGCAGCTGGAGAGACGGACGCATCAGGAGGCGGGTCGCTCCGTCCCGCAGCGCGCACAGCACCGGGTTCTCCAGCTGCACCGCCCGGCTGGTCCGGTGCGACATGGTCACCACCCAGTTGGCACGCCGCAGCCGTCGCCTCTCGTAGTCGCGGAACGCCACCGCCGGATCGGAGGAGCGCGCGAAGCACTCGCCCAAAGCCACCGCGTCCTCCAGGGCCTGGCAGGCGCCCTGGCCGGCGTTGGGCGTCATCGGGTGGGCGGCGTCGCCGAGCAAGGTGACCCGGCCCAGGCTCCAGCGGTCGGCCGGTTTGCGGTCGTACATGTCGTTGCGGAGGATCGCCTCCTCAACGGTGGCGGCGATCAGCGCCGGCACCGGATCCGGCCAATTGCCGAAGCGGGCGGCGAGGTCGCCCCGGTGACCGTCGGAACCGGCCCCGCCGCCCTCCGGCTCCTTGGTGACACCGGCCCAGTAGACACGCCGGTCGGCGAGGTGGAAGGCGAGGAACTCGGCTCCGCGGCCGACCCAGTTGATGCCCTGGCCGGGCTCGATCGGAATGCCGGTGGCGTCGACGATTCCGCGCCAGATGGTGACGCCGAGGTAGACGGGCTCGCCGTCGGCGAGAAGCTGCCGGCGAACCGCGCGGCGAAGGCCGTCGGCGCCCACCAGGATGTCTCCCTCCACCGTCTCGCCACTCTTCAGCCGCACCGCAACCCGGTCCTCGCCGTTGATGAACCCGGTCACCTCGGAGTCGAGGCGCAGCCGATCTTCGCCGAAGGCCTTCAGCAGCCCCGCCTGGAGGTCGGCGCGGTGGACGAAGGTCATTCCCGAGCCGAAGAGCTCCGTCAGCCTTTCGACCGGCGCCTCGAGCAGGGTGCGGTTGGTCGCGCTCCGCATCGAGTGCCGGCGCACGTCGAGGGTCCTGGCCTCGACCCCCAGGGCTCGGAGCGCGTTGGTCCCGTTGGGCCAGAGCAGCAGCGCAGCCCCGATCTCCCTGAGCTCCTTGACGCGCTCGAGCACCTGCACCTCGAAGCCCGCCCGGCGCAGCGCGATGGCGGCCGCCAGGCCGCCGATGCCCCCACCGGCGATGACTGCCTTAGCCCGTCCCAGTTTCGACCTCCAAACGCGCGACTGTGTCAGAGGATCGCCCCAGGCTTCGGGCCCGCCAGGCTGCCGTCAAGAACCAGCTGAGCCAGGAGGCGACCGCAATCCGCTGGCCGAGGCCGAAGAGGTGCAGGCCGCCGAGGATGAACATGAGCACCGTGGCGGCCACGGCGACGCCGCCCCAGACCAGGCTCGGGCGGCTAAAGGATCTCCAGACGGGATTGGTCCTGAAAGCGCGTCCGGCGACGAAGATGATCGCCACGTCGATGAGGAATCCGGCCAGGCCGGAGAAGTTGTGGATCGCGCCATGGGTGGTCATGGCAACCCCGTTGGGGTCGGTTGGGAACACCCCAGCCACCAACCCGTTAAGGACCGCCGTAAGCGCCAGCAGCACCGCCACCCAGCGGTTTCCGGGCAGGGTGCGGCGGAAGACCTCCGCGAGCATGAGCGTGCCGACTCCGGCTGCAAAGAAGCCGGCGGTTATCAGCCATCCGTCTTCGCCCAAGGCCAGCTGGCTGCCGGGCTGGGTCATGGCGTCATAGTGGGCGGACTGGATGACGTTGACAGCGACGAGCGCGAGGGGAAGGATCGCCAGCGCGACGAGGGCGACGGTGCCGATGGTGCGAGTCGAGAGCCGGCTCATTCGGCCACGTTCCCGGAGTCGGTGCCCATCGTGTAGGGCGTCGAGATGCCCTCATAGTTGATGGTCATGCTCATCCCTGCATAGGCGTGGCCGAGGACGTGGCAGTGCAGCATCCAGATCCCTGGGTTGTCGGCCTTGAAGGCGACGTCCCAGGTCTCGTGGGGCGCGGCCAGGATCGCGTCGACGTGGACAGGGCTTCCGGTGAGCGGATGGCCGTTCTTGGCCAGCACCGTGAAGACGTGGCCGTGGATGTGGATCGGATGGTACTTGTCGGCGGTCGTGTTGTGGATGCGCAACCGCACCAGCTGGCCCTCGCGGACGGTGATCGGCGGCACGTTGGGGGAGGTGTAGCCGCTGAAGGTGTCCGAGAAGTCGTAGGTCCCGTTGTAGAAGGCGGGGGCGCCGGCCAGCTCGAGGTCACGGGTGACGTCGAAGGAACCGGCGTCGGCGACAGGGTCGGGTGCCGGCTCCCCGTAGGCGGTGAGGTCGAAGACACGCAGCGAATCGACCTTCACCGCTGCGGGCATCGGCCCGTCGCCGATCACCACTCGGCTGGAGCCGGCCAGGCCGGCAAGCTCCACCGCCCCGCTTGGGGGCATGGTGAAGGCGAGGTCGGCGCGCTGGCCCATGCCGAGCTGGATCCGCTCCGGCCCGATCTCCTGGGGCCCGTTGAGGTCGTGTCCGTCCAGCGCGACGACGCGGTAGCGGGCGCCCAGCAGGACCGGTCGGATCGGGTTGCCGCCGAAGAGTCCCTCGTTGACAGCATTGACGATGCGCAGCCGGACGGTCTCGCCGGGGGTCGCGTCGAGATGCAGGCTGCGTGAGCCGTTGACCAAGATGGTGCCATCGGGGCTCCAGTGAGCGGTGAGCATGTAGTCGCGATGCTCAGCGATTCCGGCTCGAGGCATGACCACCAACGGTCCGTAGAGCCCCAGCGGGAGCTGATACAGGGTGTCCTGGTGGGTGTGGTACCAGTAGGTCCCGACGTCGCCCGCGATGAACTCGTACACGTATGAGGAGCCCGGTCGCACCGCGTTCTGGGTAACCCCGCTGACGCCGTCCTCTGCGTTGGGGAGGCGGATCCCGTGCCAGTGGATCGAGGTCGAATCCGGTAGACGGTTGACCAGGGTGACGCGCACCCGGTCTCCCTGCGTAACGCGCAGCTCCGGTCCGGGCACGGTGCCGTTGAAGGCCCAGGCCTGCCGGCCGCCGATGTTGACGACACCGGCGGTGAGGGTGAAGGCCCTGAGTGGCTCGTTGCCCGGAGCGGCGACCAGGTCGGCCACCGAGGTCGTGGCCTGGCCGGCGACCGCGGGGGCGGCGCTGAACGCAGCCGCCATCGGGTGCAGCACCGCTCCGACGGCCATCCAGCCGGCGAGCAATGTGAGCGGGACGGCCGGCAGTGCGGTGAGAGCGATCCGGGTCCGGCCCCGTGCCTTCGGCTTCCGCGGAGTGGGGATCAGCAGCCCGAAGAGCACGACCGTGATGATCTCCAGCAGCGTGGCGGACATGTCCATCATCCCGGGGATCTCGGGTCGCCAGGGATCCCGCGCGACCGGAAGCCCTGTAATCCGCGACACCACCCAGAGGGCGATCACCCCGGTGGTCGCAATCGCGGCGCCGATGAAGAGCCGCCGGCTCGGTGCGACGACGGTGGCGACTGCCAGGCCGACCTGGGCCAAACCAAGGCCGATGAAGAAGATGCCGTACGGCAGGTATTCCGCGAGGTGGCCGGCGGCGGCCGCGAAGTGGATCGCGGCGACGCCGAGCGTCAGCAGCACCGCGGCGTAGATCCGGGCGGCGCTCCGACCCCCAAAGCGGCGGCGGACCAGATCGCCGGTCGAACGGGCGACGGTGTTTCCGGGCGCGCGGACAGCATCGATTACGGACATTTCCCAGCCTCCTTGTGAGTTGAATTAGCCCGCGCAGCCGCGGGCAGGTTTTCGTCGAGTTATTCCGAGCGCAGGACCTCCGCCACCGGCGTCGCCGCCGCCCACCGTGCCGGCAGGGCGGCGCCCGCCACCGCGACCAGGAAAGCCCCGGTCACGATGAGGACCGCGGGCAGCACGCCCGGCGTAAACGGGGTGGGGACGATGAAGCCGTATAGAGTCTCGAAGGCCCCGACGATGACGCTCAACAGCCACATGCCAACCGGGATGCCAACGGCGGCGGCCAGCAGGGCGAGAATCAACGCGGCCGCGATCGCCATGACGCCGATCTGGGCGGGCGTCATCCCGAGGGCCTTGAGCGCGGCAATGTCGTGCACCCGCTCGCGGGTGCTCAGCAGGGTGGCGTTGAAGACCCCAGCCGCCGCGACGATCGCGAGCACAAGGGTCAGGCCGCCAACCAGGCTGTCCAGGATCGCGATGTAGGCGGTGGCCCAGAGGCCCCAGGGTTGGACGGTGACGCTGAGGCCCTGGGGGTTCCCGGCGAGGATCTGCTTCTCGACGGCGGCGACGTCGGCGCCCGATCGCAGCTTGACCAGGTAGTGGTCGGGTGCCGCCTGTGGCAGCGCGGCGGCGACCGTGTCCCAGCCAACCCGGAAGCCACGGCCGTCACTGCCGAGGTCGTCGTCGATGCCGACGATGCGTAGGCGGAGCGGCTGCCCTTCCAGGGTCGCGATTACGCTGTCGCCGACGGTGAGGTGGGCGTCGTGCGCCGTCATCGAGGCGACGACCGCCTCACCAGGCCGCGCGAACCAGCGGCCGATGACGGCGTGGTACCCGAAGCCGGGCCCGTCACCGCGCATCCCGATCAGCGGTTCCGCTCCTGGGTGGCCGGAAAGCGTAAGCGCGAACTGGCGGGTGGCGATCACGGTCCGGGTGTCGGGCTGCGCGGCGATGAGCGCAGTCGCCCCTGCATCGTCCAGGCCTGGATAGCGATCGACGATCAGGTCCTGGGCCGAGTTGTAGCTGGCCTTGTCGGCGGCGAAGGTCTGCATTGCCTGGCCGAAGGTGAAGGCGAAGGTGAGGGTGGCGATCCCGATGCCGAGCGCGGCCAGGGTCAGCACTGCGCGCACCGGCCGGGCGAATGCGTCTCCCACGCCGAGGCTGAGCGGTCGCGGCACGCCGAACCGCGCCAGGACGGCACCGAGCCAGGATCGCCGGGCCGCCCGCGGGGCCGACCCGAGCTGGATCGCCCGAACCGAGTTGGTGCGGGCCGCCCGCAGCGCCGGCATCAGCGCCGCCAGCACCGTCAGCAGCAGCAGCCCGGCCGGCACCGCCAGGTCGACCGCGGGATCGACCGGGCTGACGGCCGGCAGCCTCAAGCTGGCCGAAGTTTCGTTGAGGAAGGGCCGGCTGATGAGCGACCCGACCGGCACCCCGAGGATCCCTCCCAACATCGCCGGAACGGCGATCTGACCGACGATGACCATCGCCACCTCGGCCGGCGTGAAGCCGAGAGCCTTGACGATCCCGATCTCCCGGAACCCGGAGATCGCGGTGCCGGCCACCACGCTTCCGACGATCACCGCGACACCCAGGAGGGCAAAGACCGAGAAGGCGAAGATCACGCTGGACACCGCTGGGACCAGCCAGTTGGCGCCGCTCCGCATGCTCAGCCGGTCCACCGGCGGCTTGATCTCGGACCCGGCGGGCAGCGCCGCCTCGACGAGCTGGCGGTCGGCCGCCAGGTCGGCGGCCGTTGCCGCCCTCTGGAACCAGTAGGGCATCTCGTAGCCCGGCCGGACCTGGTCGCCGTCGACTAGAGGTTCCAGCTCCGCGGGAAGGACCCAGGCCCGCTCTTGTGCTCCGAGGGCATTGAGGGCAGTCAGGTCGATGACCTCGCCGACGACCTTGAAGGTGACCAACCGCTTCGCCGTGATGGCTTGCAGCGTGTCACCGAGGCGTGGCTCGATTGTCTCTCCGAAGTTCCCCGGCGGCACGACCGCGATCTCGCCCGGCTGCTGCGGCCAGCGGCCGGCCGAAACCGTCAGGCGCCCCCGGTCCCCGCCAGGCCCGTCGCGGCCGACGACCTGGATGACGCCCTTCTGGTTGCCGAGCGCGAACGGCACGTTCGCCAACTCCAGAGCCGGACCAGCCGCCCTGACGCCGGGCAAGGAGCGGGTAGCCACCAGCTGCTCGGGCGTGATCCGGGCGGCGTCGAGGTCGAAGACCAGGTCGGGTCCGCTGAGGCGGGCGTAGGCGTCGTTCCAGGGCTGGTCGGAGCGGACCAGCAGCGTCAGGGCCATCGTCGAAACGGCAGCCGCCAGCAGGCTGACGATCAGCACGATCACCGTCTGCGCCCGCCGCCTCAGCACGGCTGAACGCACCTGGGAAAGGACCGCGTTCATCTTCGCTACTCGGACCTCAGCACTTGCGCGACCGGCGTAGCCGCCGCCCACCGCGCGGGCAGCGCCGCGCCCAGCATCGCGAGCACGAAGGCGACCAGCAGGGCGGCCGACAGGGGCAGGATCGAAAGACCGGCGGTCAGGTTGATTACGATCCCGGCACCGGCGAGGACGCTCGACCAGATGACGCCTTCGAGCCAGATGCCGAGCGGCAGGCCGACGACGGTCGCGACTACGGTCAGGACGAGGGTCGAAGCGACCAGCATCAATGCGATCTGTGGCCCCGACATCCCGATCGCCTTCAGCACCGCGATGTCGCGGACCCGCTCGCGGGTTGTCAGGCGGGCCGCGTTGAAGACACCGGCGGCTGCGATCACGAGCAGCACCAGCGACAGCCCGGTGACCATATAGGTCAGCAGGCCGACGTAGTAGTTGATGTCAGCCCGCGTGGTCGGCCTGGCGTCCAGGAAGTCGGGCGCGATGGCAGCGATCCGCCTCCCATAGGCGCTGGCGTCCGATCCCGGCCGGAGCTTGACCAGGTACTGGTCCGGAGCCAGGTCGGGCATCACGCCAGCAACCGTGTCCCAGCCGACTCGCACACTGGCGCCATTGGTGTTGAAGTCGTTGACCAGCCCGACGACGCGAAGTCTGAGGGCGGGGCCGCCGACCACTGAGCCGTCGAACGTGTCGCCGATGCCCAGGTTGCCCTTGCGGGCGACGTCGCCGGCGATCACCGCCTCCCCAGGTTTCTCGAACCAGCGGCCCTCGATCGCCTTGTAACCCAGGCCGCCGAGGTCGCCGCGTACGGCGTAAAGCACGATCGGGTCTTTCTCGCTCTGCACATGCATCTGCAGCACCCGCTGGCTGACGACTGCCTGGGTCTCCGGCTGGCCCGCCAGCTGCCGGCTGAGCGTCGCGTCCGAGATACCGGGATAGCGGTTGATCACGAGGTCTTGGGCTCGGCCGTATGAGCTCGGGTCGGATGTCAGCAGGAGGCCGTTGGCCTCGAAGGTGATGGCGAAGGTAGCGGTCGCGATCCCGATGGCGAGGGCGCTGACCGTGAGCAGCGCCCGGACCGGGCGGGCGAAGGCGTCGCCGGCTCCGATGCTCATCGGGCGAGGCACGCTGAGGCGCGCGAGCCCGACCGCCAGACGGGAGCGTCGAGTGGCGGGCGGCGCGGTGCCGAGCGCGATCGCCCGCACCGAATCGGTTGCCGCGGCTCGCAGGGCGGGGACGAAGGCCGCCGCAATGACCAGGAGCAGGAGAGCCACGGGCACCACGCTGGCGACCACGGGGTCGAAGACCGAAGGCTCCGGCAGCTTCAAGCTGGCTGCCGCGTCGTCCAGCAGGGGACGGCTCAGCAGCGCGCCCAGGGGGAGCCCGGCCAGGGCGCCGACGAGAGCCGGGACAGCCATCTGGCCTACGTAGACGGCGACCACCTGGGCGGGCGTGTAGCCGAGGGCCTTGATGACGCCGATCTCTCGATAGCTGGAGAGGACCGATCCGGCAACCACGCTGCCGACGATCACGGTGACCGCCAGCAGGGCAAAGATGGTGAAGGCGACGATGATTCCGCCGAACAGCTGGATCAGCCAGATGGAGTCATCGCGGAGCACCAGCCAGTCGCGGACGGACTGGGTCTCGGCGCCGGCCGGCAGCGCCGACTCGACCTCCTGCCGGTCCGCGGCCAGCTGGTCCTCGGTTGCCGCGTTGCGGAAGCGGTACGCCATCTCGTAACCGAGAGGCACCTGCCTGCCGTCAACCAGCGCCTCGACATCGGCCGGCAGCACCCAGGCCGCCTTGATCCCGTTCGTGAAGTCGAGCTCGAGGTCGTGGCCGCCGAGGTCGATCGCTTCGCCGACGACCTTGAAGTCGACCAGGCCGCGCTCGGTGAGGGCCTGGATCGTCTCGCCAAGCCGCGGCCGGAAGGGGATGGAGCTGTCGTCGGTTCGGGTGACCACGATCTCACCCGCCCGCTGCGGCCAGCGCCCGGCAGCTATCGGGATCCGGTCGAGGCTGCCGCCCGGGTCAGAGCGGCCGATCAGCTGCAGCTGCCCCTTCTTGCCGGCGTCATCGAAGCCGACCAGCGCCGTCTCGCGAGGTGGGCCGGCAGCGACCACGCCGGGCAGCGTCGCGGTGGCCGCCAGCTGGTCGGCGGTCACCTCGGCGCCGTCGAGATGGAAGATCATGTGCGCGCCGGCGTAGCGGGCGAAGGCGTCGTCCCATGGCTGGGTTGAGCGGACCAGCAGGGTCAGGGCCATCGTCGCAACGGAGCTGGCCAGCAGGCTGATGATCAGGACGGTCGCGGTCTGGGCCCGTCGTCGGAGCACCGCGGCACGGATCTGGGTGAGCACGCCGCGCACGGCTACGCCACCTCGCCCGGAGCCTGACCAGTGCGGCTCGTTGGGTTCGCCGCCAATCCGCCACCTTCCGGTCGTCGACCTCCCGGCCGCCCCGGAACCTGCTCACCCGACGGCTGGGCGATCGCTCCTTTCAAGAGAGCCACCGCGATACCGACCGCCAAGAGGTGCCATCCCGCGATAGCGATCGGGTTTGGCCCCCTCGCGAGCACAAATGAAGGGACTTGGATCAGGGGTAGGTAGAGACCCGCCGCCAGCACCGTTGCCGACTGCCACCGTCGCCAAAGCCCCGCCCGGAAGGCGGCGATCCCAGCCATGATCAGGCCTGTCGCGTTGAGCGGCGCGGCGATGGCGTAGAGCGGAGTCGCAAGTCGCGGAGCGAGGCGGAACACGACTTCGGCCGGTGCCTGGAGGAAGGTGCCGGTGCAGACGAGCGCGACGCCCGCCAACGCGAGCCGGCCGCGACCGCAGACACCGGAAACCCAGAGGGCGATGAAACCGCCCAGCACCAGGAGATGAAGACCGGCCTGCAGTCCGCCGCCCAGGTAGCCGACTGGGGTACAGCACCGGTCCAGCGCCGACGCCCAGCCGAGGGCGGTCGCGAGTATCACCCCGATGACGGTCAGCCCGGCGCCGATTGCAAGTGACCAGGCCCCGAGCCTGACCGCCCGTTGGCGTCGATCCTCGACCACAGGTCGCGCTGCTGACCCTGCCACGGCCTCCTAGGCCTCCTCGGCTCGCAGCTTGATCAGATCGGCGGGCCGGGTCGCGCGCTTGGCTGCCAGGTGGGTGTCGTCGACCACGCGGCCGTCTCGCAGGGTGACCACCCGTCGGCCGTGGCGCGTCGCCAGCTTGGGGTCGTGGGTGACCAGCAGGATGGTCTGGCCGCGGCTGTTGAGCTCGTCGAGCATCTCCATCACCTGGTCGCCGGCGTGGCTGTCGAGCGCCCCCGTGGGCTCGTCGGCGAGGACGAGAGCCGGTCGGTTGACGAGGGCGCGGGCGATGGCGACGCGCTGGCGCTGGCCTCCGCTCAGGTTGGCCGGGAAGGCCTTGACGTGCCCCTCTATCTCCAGCTCGGAGAGAAGCGCCAGGGCCCGTTGCTTCGCCTCCGCCGGCTTGACGCCGGCCAGCTCGGCCGGGACCAGCACGTTCTCGAGGACGGTTAGGTTGGAGAGCAGGTTGAAGAACTGGAAGACGAATCCAACCCGGGAGCGGCGATAGCGTGCCAACTCCGTCTCACTCGCGCGCGTCAACTCCTGTCCGTCGACGATCACGCGGCCGGAGGTCGGCCGGTCGAGACCGGCCACCAGGTTGAGCAGCGTCGACTTGCCGCTGCCCGAGGGACCCATTACGGCGGTGAACTCACCGCGTTCGATCTCGAGGGTGACCGCGTCCAAGGCCACCGTGTGGGCGCCCCCGTCGTAGACCCGGCTCACCTCTCTGAGCTCCACCAGCCCCGCCATCACTTCCTCCTGCGGATCTCTTCCGCGCAAACGTCGAGCCACTTCAAATCAGCTTCGGTGTGAAGCTGGCCGCCCTTGAAGAGGAGCGCCAGCTCTTCGCGGCCGCGCTCGCGCGCGACCCGTTCCTGGTCGGCAAGATCGCGCAACCGCTGCAGGTAGACGCCTCGCTGGCGATCGAGCAGCTGGTCGACCTTCCCGTCGGCATGCCGGGCGAGCAGCAGGAGCTTGATGTAGACCTCCTCTCGCAGCAGTTGTGGCTCCGACTCGGATTCCTCCAGCCACTCCGCCAGCGCGGAGACGCCGGCGCGGGTCGCCCGGTAGGACTGGCGGCCGCGGGCGCCGCGCTCGCCGACCGGCTCGACGAGGCCGTCCCGTTCCAGTCGCTGCAGCACCTGATAGACCGACCCGATGTTGAGGTCCCAGGTCCCACCCAGCATCTCCGCGAAGACCTGCTTGATCTGGTAGCCGTGGAGCGGCTGGTCGGCGAGCAAGCCCAGGATGCCGAACCTAAGCGACATTCCATCTCGATCTCCAGCCCATATGCATCGGCCATAAGCATATGAACTATGTATCGCTTGTCAAGGGCGCCAATTTTTCTAGTTGCACATGTCCAGGCTCTGGCGCGCCCTGAGTGCCGGCGCAAGCCCTTGAGGACTCGGCCCTTTGTCGGCCGTGCAAGTATCGATGCGGTCAAGTGGTTAGGCATCTACCGCGCTCGCTGCGCTGACTCCTCTTTTGGTCACGCGCTGCGCGCCTAAGGCACAAGTCGTCACTGAGGCGATCGGAAACCAGGCCTGACAACGGGGGATCAAGCCCTGACGTCGGCGTGCAGACGATTTGGACTACGGCATCGGCGCCTTCCAGCAGGCGTTCCAGGGCTACCAGGCGTCGCAGACTGGGCTCACCGGCGACGCCGCCGTCCTCGGCCTGCTGGCGGTGGCCGCGGTCGCGCTTGGCGCTCGGACTCTCAAGCCGAGGGGGGTTGCCTCATGAGAGCCAACCCGCCGTCCGCGCCGCCGTTAGGGCGGTGCGAGTCGCCACGGCAGTCCCTCGATTGAGGCTAATCGTCGAACTGCTGTCAAAACTGCTGTCAGCACGCCCTGACCATCCGCCTCTCCTGAGGCTCGCGATCGGAAAATCCGATCGATCCGAATAGGGGGAAGTTTGGTGCCGAGAGGGGGATTCGAACCCCCACGCCCTTGCGGGCAACGGTTTTTGAGACCGTCGCGTCTGCCGGTTCCGCCACCTCGGCGCTGAAGCCGAGGTCAATTTACCCGCGCCGCCGGTCTAGCCGCGCGTGGTTGGGCCGGTTATCCTGCGCGCCCAGTGGCTCAGGCTCCGCCGCCCGCCGGCACAGCACCCGCCCAGGGCGCGCCGCCGTACAACCCCGCCTCCCCACCGACCCCCGTCAAGAAGAAGCGCGGCTGCTTCGGCTGCGGCTGCGGGGGCTGCCTGCTGTCAATCCTGCTGATCCTGGTCCTGGTGGCAGCCGCGATCTTCTTCTTCGCCATCCTGCCGGCCAGCGCCGGCTCCGACACCCCGGCCACCCTGAGCGTCTTCCTGCCCAACGCCCAGACCAGCGGCAGCCAGAACGGCAGCTACAGCAACGGAAGCACCGGGCAGGCCCTCAACCCCGGCACCTGGGTGAAGACGGATGCGGGCGGCCGGGGCGGGATCAACTTCCCCGACGGCAGCGTCACCCGGCTGGCGCCCAACACCCAGGTCGGCATCACCCAGGCCACCCTCGACTCGCACGGCGCCCTGCACCACGCCAACCTCCAGCAGGAGGCTGGGCGGACGTTGTCGACCGTTGAGAGCCTGGTCGGCGGCGGCCAGTTCGGGGTCAAGGGCCACGGCATCGATGCCGAGGTCCGGGGCACCGAGTTCGAGATCTTCATCCGCCCCGACGGCAGCATCCTGGTCAAGCTCTTCAGCGGCAAGCTGGCCTTGAGCGGCCCGCACGGGTCGGCCAACCTCAATGCCGGCCAGCAGGTGATCGTCGACAGCAAGGGCAACGTCGGCGTGCCCTCCGCGATCGCTCCCGAGCCGGGAGATCCCTTCCTGCTCAGCAACGGCCCCACCGGCTCGGAGACGGCGGCCGGGCAGGGCAACCAGAAGGGAACCATCCAGACCAGTCCAAGCCCGGCGCCGCTGGCCAACGGCGGGAGCGCGACCACGGCCGTCTACAACTCGCCCGGCGGCGACATGACGGTGGCGCTGTCCTACCCCGGCTCGCTCATGAAGATCGAGGTGATCGGACCGCTCAACCAGACCATGGGCACCGCCCAGGGGCCGCCCCCGCTAATCGTCCGGATCCCCAATGCGCCGCCGGGTGCCTACGTGGGCAAGATCACCGGGGTCGCCCTCGACACGGGGCCCGAAGCCTGGTCGGTCAGCTTCGCGACCAATCCGCCCTGCAGCACCACCAAGGCCACCGACTATCCGCCGATCGGCCCGGTCCGGATCGCGGTGTCGGACCAGGACATCAACACCGCGCTGGCCACCTCCAACGTCCAGAACGCCTCGGTCAGCATCTCGCCGACCGCGGGCGGAGCTATCATCTCCGCCCACTTCAGCGCCAACGGCACCAGCCTCTCCGGCGCGGCCGTGATCTACGCGGCGCCGCCCAACCTCGGCATCACGCTGGCGTCCGCCAGCATCAATGGCATCAATATCACGTCACAGGTGGCCCAGCAGTTGGCAAAAGTGAGCGGACGATCGCTCACCAGCATCGATATGGGCTTCTCAATTGACCGTGTTTACGGCTGCAAGGGGCCGCAGGGCGGGCTGATGGTCATCGAGGGCCACCGCTAGCCCGAGGCCGTAGGCCAGGGAGTCAAGCAGGGCCAGCGGGCCGGCGGGGCGCTTGGCGGGGTTGCGGTCCATGCCGTCGGCGAGGGCCTGGATGAACGTCCAGGGGTGGCCCTCCACCCGCGGCGCAGGCTCGGTCAGCCGGCGGCTCGCCACCTCCATCCAGGTCGCCCCTGTAAAGGCCTTCCTGCCGCTCACCATCTCGAAGATGATCGTCGCCAGCGAGTAGACATCGGCCCGGCCGTCGACGCGGCCTCCGCTCAGCTGCTCGGGCGCGATGTAGTCCGGTGTGCCCAGCACCGAGCTGGGGTCGGTGGCCAGTGAGAAGCCCTGGAAGCAGGCGAGGCCGAAGTCCATCACGAGGGTGCGGCCGTCGTCGGCGAGCAGGATGTTGGCCGGCTTGACGTCGCGGTGGACCACGCCACGCCGGTGGGCGTAGTCGAGCGCCGCGGCGATGGGCAGCAGGACCTCGATCGCAACCCGCGGCTCGATCGGCCCGTCGAGCAGCTCGTCCAGCGTGCGGCCTTCCACCAGCTCCATGACCATGTAGGGCATGTCGCCCTCGAAGGCGAAGTCATAGAGGCGGACGATGGCCGGGTGGTTCAGGGCAGCCACGGCGCGGGCCTCGAGCAGGAAGCGGCGCTCGAAACCGGGGTCGAGGACGATGTCGGGACGCGCGGTCTTGATCGCGGCGGCCCGGCCCAGCAGCTGGTGCTCGCCCCGGAGCACGACGCCCATACCGCCCACGCCGAGGACGTCGAGAACGACATATCCCCCGAGTTCCCGGCCGAGCCATTCGGCGCCGGGACCGGTAGCCTCAGGCACGTCGCGTATGACGCGCGTGCGCGAGCTTTCTTGCCCCGTCCGAGCTAGTGAGCGAGGCGCTCCAGGGCGCAGCGGAGGCCTTCGCGCTCGGCCTCGTCCACGCGGTCCAGGAAGTGCTCTCGGATGCCGCGGACGTGGGTGCGCGCGGCCTCCCGGAACTTCTCGAAGCCCTTTTCGGTGAGATGGGCGTTGGCGGCGCGCGCGTCGCCCGGGCAGGGGAGGCGTTCGACGGTGCCGTCAACTTCCATGCGGTCGACCAGGCGCGTCAGGCCAGAGGGACTGCGCAGCACGGTGCGCGCCAGCTCGGCCATCCGCATCCGGCGGTCCGGGGAACGCGAGAGGAACAGCATCACCTCGTAGTAGGCAAGTGAGATGCCGTGCTCGCGCTGCAGCTCCCGGTCCAGGGTGTTGAGCACCCGATGCTGGGCGCCGAGGAAGGAAAGCCACACCCGCAGCTCGGGCTCGGTCAAGCGCACGAGCGGAGTGTAGGCCGCTCCTGACTGGTGTCGGCGAGAGGAGTCGAACCTCCAAGACCTTTCGGCCACCAGATCCTAAATCTGGCGCGTCTACCATTCCGCCACGCCGACGCTGGGGTAGATTCTGCCCGAATGCCAGACGCTCCCCGAGTCGAGCTCTTCACCGCGCGCGAGCTGGGGAACACCACCTACCTGGTCGGCGACCCCGAGACCGGCGAGGCGGTGGTGGTCGATCCGCTCCGCGACATCGACCAGTACCTGAACGCCGCCGAGACGTCGGATCTCCGCATCACCGCCTCCCTCGAGACCCACGTCCACAACGACTTCGTCTCCGGCGCGCGCGAGCTGGAGCGGGAGACCGGCGCCCGCGTCCATGCCGCGCACGACTCGGACCTCGGGTTCCCCTTCGAGCCGGTGGCCGAGGGCCGGGAGATCGCAATCGGGCGCTACCGGCTGCGAGCCCGGCACACGCCCGGCCACACCGCCCAACACCTGTCGTACCTGCTGCTGGGGCCGGAAGGCGAGGTCGAGGCCCTCTTCAGCGGCGGCGCCCTGATGGTGGGCGCGATCGCCCGCACCGACCTTTTCGGGCCCCACCTCGCCACCCACCTGGCCTTCGAGGCCTTCCGCACCGTGCACGTGCGCCTACGGGACCTCCCGGACTCGGCCGCCCTCTATCCCACCCACGGGGGCGGGTCCTTCTGCGGCGCCGCCAGCGGCGAGCAGCGGACCAGCACTCTCCAGGCTGAGCGCGCCGGCAACCCGTTCCTGCAGATGACCGAGCTGATGCCCTTCATCGCGCGTGCCCTGCACCAGGGCCCCTATCCCGCCTACTACAAGTTCATGAGCCCGATCAACCGCAGCGGCGCGCCGCTGGTCGGGCGCCGCCTGCCCGAGCTCAAGCCGCTGTCAGCCGACCTCGCCGATATGCACCGGAAGACGGGCGCCGCCATCGTCGACATGCGGCCCGGCCGCGAATACGATCGCGGCCACATCCCCGGCAGCTACTGCATCGGGTTCGATGGTCCGTTCTCGGCCTGGGTCGGCTGGGTGATCGGGCCCGACCGGCCGCTGGTGCTGGTCGGAGGCTCGCCCGACCAGCTGCGTGACGCCCAGCGCCAGCTCTTCCGGATCGGTTATGACGCGGTGCTCGGGTATCTCGCGGGGGGTATCGAGGCCTGGGCGGCCAGCGGCCGCGAGCTGCGCACCTTCGAGACCGCCGAGATCGAGGACCTGGCGACCTGGATCCTGTCCTCGGAGCCGACCACGGTCGTCGACGCGCGCGACGAGGACGAGTGGGTTCACGGCCACGTGCCGGGCGCCGTGCACATGCCGGTGGCCTCGGTCGAGCACCACGCCCACGAGATCCCGCACGAAGCGCCGGTGGCCGTGCACTGCGGGGTCGGCTACCGGGCCGGGATCGCGGCCAGCCTCCTCGAGCAGGCGGGGTTCGACAGGATCATCCATGTGATCGGGCCGTACTCGGATTGGGATCGGCTGCATCTCGAGGCGACGGTTCCGGGCTGACCGTGTCCCCCTCCCCCTCGCTTCGCGAGGGACCTCCCCGCCGAGCGGGGAGGAGTTTTTCCACGTCCACGCGCGTTCCGTAGAAGTCGCCGCCTCCGCCCAGGTCGGCGAGGCCGTCGGAGGTGAGCGTGTTGGCCGCGGCCCCCCAGAACCCGTGCGGTATCGCCACCACGCCCGGCCGCACCCGCTCGCGCACTCGGGCTGTGAGCTCGAGCGAGCCCCGGCCGTTGTGCACCCGGACCCGGTCGCCGTCGCCCACGCCGCGGGCGGCGGCATCCTCGGCGGCCAGGTCTACGCAGAGCTCCTCGGCCCGTGCGTGCCGCGGCAGGTGCGCATACGACGAGTTGAGGAAGTGGAGGGCGGTCTTGGCGCTCACCAGGACCAGCGGCAGGCCGCCATCGACGGGCGGGGCCTCATAGTCCTCGGTCCAGAGCTCAGCCCGGCCTGACTGGGTCGGGAAACCGCCCTCCGCGAAGGGCAGCCAGGGCCGGGGCAGGTCGAGCGGCGCCCAACCCTCGCGCAGGAGGCGGTCGGCGTCGATGCCGCTCATGTACGGATGATCGGAGGCGAGCGCGGCGCGCACCATGTCCTCGTCGCTATCCCCAAGGTGCGGGTCGTCGAAGCCCATGGCCGCCGCCAGGCGGCGGAAGAGCTCGCCGTTGGAGACCGACTCGCCCACCGGTTCCACGGCGGGCCGGTTGAGGATCGCATAGGTCTGGCCCCAGGGGAAGAGCACGTCCCAGTGCTCGATGAAGGAGGTGGCCGGCAGCACGTAGTCGGCATAGCGCGCGGTGTCGGTGATGAAGAGGTCGCTGACGACAGTGAAGAGATCCTCTCGCGCCAGCCCTGCCCGCACCAGGTTCTGGTTGGGCAGGATCGCGGCCGGGTTGGAGTCGAAGACGATCATCGCCTTGACCGGCGGATCCAGGTAGGGGTCGGTGAGCGCCTGCCCGAGCTGGATCATGTTGAGGGAGCGGGTGCGGGCGCCACGGATATCGCTGCGGGCCACGGCCCGCGCGTTGAGGCTGTCGGAGAAAAGGCTGCGCGTCCAGTGCAACAGCCCGCCCCCCACCTCGCGCCAGGCGCCGGTGACGCAGGGCAGCGAGGCGAGGGCGCGGAAGCTCTGGCCCCCGTGGGCGTGCTTCTCGGGCCCGACCAGGGTTCGGATGCAGGCCGGCCGGGTCCCGGCGTAAGCACGCGCCAGCTCCACGATGTCCTCCGCCCGCAGCCCGGTCAGCCGCGCCGTGCGCTCGGGATCGAAATCGAGGGCTCGGCCGCGGAGCGCCTCCCAGCCGCTGCAGTAGCGCTCCAGGTAGTCGCGATCCTCCAGGCCCTCGGCCGCGATCACGTGGATCATGCCCAGCGCCAGGGCGCCGTCGGTGCCCGGCAGGGGCTGCAGATGCCAGTCGGCCTCCTCCGCGGTGCGCGTTCGCAGGGGGTCGATCACGACCACCCGGGCGCCCGCCTCCCGCGCCTGCCGGATGAAGGGCCAGAGATGGACATTGGTGACCACCGTGTTGGTGCCCCAGAGCAGGATCAGGCGGCTGTGGACGACGTCCTCGGGGAGCATGCCGGTGGAGGTGCCCAGCACCGCCGCCACGCCGGCGTTGGCGGTGTCGCCGCAGATCGTGCGGCCGAGGCGGCTGGCCCCCAGGCGGGAGAAGAAGCGCCGGTCCATGCCCGCGTACTGGACCAGCCCCATGTTGCCGGCGTAACTGAAGGGCAGGATCGCCTCCACGCCGTGCTCGGCCGAGATCTTTTGAAGGCGGTCGGCGATGCTCGCGATCGCCTCTTCCCAGGCCACAGGCTCGAAGCGGCCCTCGCCCTTGGCGCCCACCCGCCGCAGCGGGCGCAGCACGCGGTCCGGGCTGTAAACCCGGTCCAGGTAGCGGTTGACCTTGGCGCAGAGCGTGCCTCGCGTGTACGGGTGCCCGGGGTCGCCCACCAGCTTCACGGCGCGGCCTTCCTCCACCGTGACCAGCCAGGCGCAGCTGTCGGGGCAGTCGTGAGCGCAGCCCCCCCGGACGACCGTCGCCTCCGCCATCAGTAAGACTTTGGCAGCCCGAGCGCCCGCTGGGCCAGGAAATTGAGGACCATCTCCTGGGAGATGGGCGCGATGCGGGCCAGCCGGACCTCGCGCCAGAGCCGCTCCACGTGGTACTCCCGGGCGTACCCGAAGCCGCCGTGCGCCTGCAGGGCCGCGTCGCAGGCGGCGAAGCCGGCGTCGGCGCCCAGCAGCTTGGCGGTGTTGGCCTCCAGCCCGCAGGGCCGGCCCTGGTCATACAGCCAGGCCGCCTTCATGCCCATCAGCTCGGCCGCCTCGAGGTCGGCCCAGGCGCGGGCCAGCGGGTGGGCGACCGCCTGGTTGGCGCCGATCGGGCGGCCGAAGACGACCCGCTCCCGGGCGTAGCCGGCCGCCAGCCGGAGCGCGGCCCGGCCGATGCCGCAGGCCTCCATGCCGATCACGATCCGCTCCGGGTTGAAGCCGTCGAGCACGTGCTGGAAGCCGCGGCCGACCTCGCCCACGACCTGCTCGTCGGTCGCCACCAGGTCGTGGATGAAGACCTCGTTGGAGTCGACCGCCGCCCGGCCCAGCTTCTCGATCCGGCGCACCTCGCAGGCGGCGCGGTCGAGGTCGGCGAGGAAGAGCGTCATGCCTTCCAGCGGTGCTGCGTCATCCCGTGGCGAGGTGCGCGTCAAGAGCAGGATCTTGACGGCGTTCTGGGCGTTGGTCGTCCAGACCTTCTGGCCGTTGATCACCCACCGCCCGCCCCTGCGCTCGGCGCGAGTCTCGATCCGCGAGGTGTCGCTGCCGGCGGTGGGCTCGGTGACCCCGAAGGCGGTCAGCAGCTCGCCGCGCGCGACCCGCGGCAGGAACTCGCGCTTCATCGCGTGCGAGCCGTGGCGGATCACCGGCGTGATCGGGAAGATGTGGAAGTGCACTGCCGAGGCGCCTGAGAGGCCGGCGCCGGTCTCCCCGATCGCGTGCAGCAGGACCGCCGCCTCGCTGATGCCGAGGCCGGCGCCGCCGTACTCCTCGGGCACCACCAGGCCCAGCCAGCCCCGCTCGGCGCAGGCCTTGACGAAATCGGTGGGGTATTCGCCGCTGCGGTCGTGCTCGGCCCACCACTCGAGAGGAAAGCGGTGGCCGAGGGCCAGCGCCTCCTCGCGCAGCGTTCGCTGGAGATCGGTGGCGGCGAAGTCCAAGGTGCTGGCGATAGTAGCCTCACCCGAATGGGCGGACCGCTGGCGGGGATCCGGGTGCTGGACCTGACGCGCGTGCTAGCCGGGCCCTTCGCCACCTCCCTGCTGGCGGATATGGGCGCCGACGTGATCAAGGTCGAGCGGCCGGGCGACGGCGACGAGACCCGCCACCTGGCCCCGATGCGCGACGGCGAGAGCCACTATTTCCTCTCGGTCAACCGCAACAAGCGGGGGATCGTGGTCGACATGAAGCAGCCCGCCGGCCGCCAGGTGGTGCTCGATCTGGCGCGCGTCTCCGACGTCTGCATCGAGAACTTCCGGCCCGGCGTGACCGAACGCCTGGGCCTCGACTACGAGGCCGTCAAGAGGGTGCGCCCCGACATCATCTACTGCTCCATCTCGGCCTACGGCCAAACCGGGCCCTACGCGGGCCGCAGCGCCTTCGACGTGGCCATCCAGGCCATGGGGGGCGCCATGGGTGTGACCGGCGAGCCGGGCGGACGCCCGATGCGGATGGGGCTGCCCATGGCCGACCTCAGCTCGGGGCTGTTCGCGGCGATCGGGATACTGGCCGCGGTCGTGGAACGCCAGCAGACCGGCAGCGGGCAGCTCATCGACGTCTCCATGATGGACGCCATGGTCGGCCTGCTGACGCAGTACGCGGGCCGCTACTTCATGACCGGTGAGGACGTCGAGCCGGTGGGCAGCGGGCACCCCTCCGTGTCCCCCTACGGGACCTATGCGACGGCGGACGGGTACATCGTGATCGCCAACCTGGGCGAGTCGTTCTGGCCCAAGATCGCGCATGCGATCGGACGCCCGGACCTGGCTGCCGACCCCCGCTTCCGGACCAATGCCGAGCGCGTGAGCCGGCGCCAGGAGCTGGACGATCTGGTCACCGCCGCGACCCGCAAGCGCAGCACAGCCGAATGGGAGCGGATCTTCGAGGCCGAGGACGTGCCGCACGCGCCGGTCTTGAAGGTGAGCCAGGTGCTCACTCACCCGCAGGTGCTGGCGCGGGAGATGGTGAGTGAGGTGGAGCACGCGCGCTTGGGCCGCTTCCCGACCACCGGGCGCGCCGTCCGCTTCAGCGCCCACGAGGGGGAGCCGATGCGCGCGGCGCCCGTGCTCGGCCAGGACACAGATGAGGTGCTGCGCGAGGTCCTCGGCTACGACGCCGCGCGCGTGGCAGAGCTGCGCGAGAGCGGCGTCATCGCCTGAGGGGTTCCCCCTCCCCGCAAGGCGGGGAGGGCTGGGGTGGGGTCAGCTCTTGCGGCGCAGCGACCACATCTGGACGGCTTTCTCCAGCTCCAGGGCGGCTGGCCAGGGCACGGCCGGCGGCCCCAGCTCGAGCCGCATGGAGCGCGCCGCGGCGCGGGCCAGCTCGGGGTCGGAGGCCACCCGGCGGGCCAGCTCGAGGGCGCGGGGCTCGACCGCGGCCTCGGGCAGGGCCTGCCAGGCCAGGCCCAGCTCGGCGGCGCGCCTGCCGTCGACCTCCTCGCCGAAGAGCGACATCCCGGCCGCCGCCTCCCGCCCGGCGACCCGGCCCAGGAGCGAGAAATGGCCGCCGCCGGGATGGATGCCGATACGCAGGAAGCCGGTCATGACGCGGGCGGTCTCGGCCACGATCCGGAGGTCGGTCGCCAGCATCAGGTTGACGCCGGCGCCCACGGCATGTCCGCGGACCGCGGCGATGGTGGGCGCCTGCAGGTCGCCGACGCGCACGAAGGCGCTGTAGGTGAGCCCCAGGGCGCGGTAGCGCTCGGGTTCGGCCGGATCGCGGCCGGCGTCGGCCAGGGTCGCGCGGTGAGCGCCGGAGCAGAAGGACTCACCTTTTCCGCACACCACCACCGCTCCCACCGACGCGTCGGCGTCGGCGGCGGCGCAGGCATCGAGCAGCTCGCGCACCATCGGGGCCGTGAAGGCGTTGCGGCGCTCGGGCGCGTTGAGGGTGATCACCGCCACGCCGGAATCGACCTCGTAGAGGATCTCGCTCATCCGGGGTCCCCGGAAGATCGCAGATCTTTTGGGGTGGTCATTCCCCGGTGACCACCTCCCAGAGGCGGTCGCCGCCGGCCCGTGCGATCAGGTCGCCGAGCGCTTCCGACCAGGCCGACTCGGTTCCGAATTGGTCGCGCCAGTCCCAGAGCCGGGTGGTCCAGCGGTGGAGCTGGTGCTCGTGGGTGAAGCCGATCGCCCCGTGCACCTGGTGGGCGAGGGCCGCCACCCGGCCGGCCGCCGCCCCGGCGATCACCTTGGCGGCCGCCACCTGCTTCGCGGAGAGCGGATCGGCGACGGCGGAATCGACGGCCGCGGCGGCCAGCGCCACCTCGCCGGCCAGCTCGGCCAGCATCTGCTGCACCGCCTGGAAGCGGAAGAGGGGCTGGCCGAACTGCTTGCGCTCCGCCGCATAGGTCACGGTCAGGTCGCGCACCCGCTCCATGGCGCCCACCATCTGCAGGGAGCGCATCAAGGCGCCCCGCCGTTGCGGGTCGCCCAGCTCGGGCATCACGCGATCAGCGAACGCGATCTCGGTTCCGTGATAGGCGGAGACGCGGATCACCGCGGCGACGTCAGTCAAATCTGCCTCTTCGCCGAGGTTGCCGAGCCCCGCCTTCTCGACCTCCTGCCAGGGGTCCCCCGATTCGCGCGCAAAGACCTGGTTGGCCGTCTCCACCAGGAGATCGTGGACTTCGCTCATCCAGTCAGTCCTCGTGCCACGATCCCGCGCAGGATCTCGTTGGTGCCACCCCGCAGGGTGAAGCCGGGCGCGTGGGCGACCGCCTCCCGATAAAGCCGCTGGAAGCGCTCGCCCGTCGAGTCCGGCGGGACCAGCAGGCGCACGATCTCGACCACGTCGCGCTCGAAGCGCGTGCCCAGGTCCTTGACCAGCGCCGCCTGGACGTTGGGCGCCTCACCTGATTCGAGGCGCCGGGCCACGTCCATGGAGAGGTGGCGCAGGGCGTTGAGCCGCGCATACAGATGGCCGAGAGCGCGGGCGCCGGCCTCGCCCGGGTCGGCCCCCAGCTCGCGCACCGTCTCCGCCAGCAGCGGAAAGGTGGAGAGGAAGCGCTCGGGTCCGCTGCGCTCGTAGGCCAGCTCGGAGGTGACCTGCCTCCAGCCGTCGCCGGCCTCCCCGACCAGGCGGCCGGCGGGCACGAAGGCGTCCTGGAACACGACCTCGTTGAAGTGCGGCTCGCCCGAGAGCAGCTTGATCGGCCGCACCATGACGCCCGGGCCGTGGAGGTCGACGATGAGCTGGCTGAGGCCCTGGTGACGGTCCTCGCCAAGAGGCGTGGTCCGGACCAGCGTGATCATGAAGTGCGAGCGCTGGGCGTGGCTGGTCCAGACCTTGGTCCCGTTGAGCGCCCATCCGCCCTCGACGGGCCGGCCCCAGGTGCGCACGGCGGCGAGGTCGGAGCCGGCGTCGGGCTCCGACATCCCGATCCCGAAGTAGCACTCGCCCCGGGCCATCGCGGGCATGAACTCCTGGCGCTGCTCCTCGGTGCCGTAGCGAAGGAGCAGGGGCCCGGTCTGGCGGTCGGCGATCCAGTGGGCGGCGACCGGCGCGCCCGCGGCCAGCAGCTCCTCGAGCACCGAGTAGCGCTCCATCTGGCTGCGCTCGTGGCCGCCGTACCGCTTCGGCCAGGTCATCCCTACCCATCCCTGCTCGGCCAGGCGGCGGCTGAAGTCGGGTGAATGGCCGGAGAGCCAGGCATCGCAGCGGGACTCGAAGTTGCCGGCCGCCAGCTCGGCCGCGAGGAAGGCGCGCACGTCCCCACGCAGCCCAACCATTGGAAGGAGAATAGGCCCTCGTCCCCCTCCCCCTCCGCCGTTGGCGGAGGGACCTCCCCGCCAAGCGGGGAGGAGTCCCTAGCCCTCGTCCCCCTCCCCTCCGCCGTTGGCGGAGGGACCTCCCCGCCAAGCGGGGAGGAGTCCCGAGCCCTCGTCCCCCTCCCCCTCCGCCGTTGGCGGAGGGACCTCCCCGCCAAGCGGGGAGGAGTCCCGGGCCCTCGTCCCCCTCCCCCTCCGCCGTTGGCGGAGGGACCTCCACGCCAAGCGGGGAGGAGTCCCGGGCCCTCGTCCCCCTCCCCCTCCGCCGTTGGCGGAGGGACCTCCCCGCCAAGCGGGGAGGAGTCCCTAGCCCTCCCCCGCCAGCCTCCGCTCGATCAGCGCCCGCTCCGCGGGGTTGGCCGTCAGCTCGAGCGCCCGGCGGTCGGCGGCGGCGGCCTCCGCCTCCCGGCCCAGGGCGCGCAGCATCATGCCGCGGGTGGCGTGCAGCAGGTGGTAGCCGTCGAGGTCGGGCGCGATGGCGTCGAGCTCGGCCAGCGCCGCCTCCGGCCCCGCCACCCAGCGCAGCGCGATGGCGCGGTTGAGGCGCACCACCGGTGTGTCCAGCTGCCCCAGCAGCAGCTCGTAGAGGCCGCCGATCTGGCGCCAGTCGGTCTCCTGCCAGGAGGGCGACTCGGCATGCACGGCGGCGATCGCCGCCTGCAGCTGGTACGCGCCGGGCCGGCGCATGGCCGCGGCTCGCTGGATCATGCCGCCGGCCGCCTCGATCGCCGGACGGTCCCAGAGTTCCCGGTCCTGGTGCTCGAGCAGGACCATCTCTCCGGCCGCGTCGAAGCGCGCCTCGGCCCGGGCCAGGTGGAGGCGCATCAGCGCCAGCAGTCCGAGCGGCTCGGGTTCGGTGGGCACCAGGCGGACCAGCAGCCCCGCCAGCCACTCGGCGTCGCGGGCCAGATCGCGGCGCTCGGGCACGTCGGGCCCGCTCGAGAGGTAGCCCTCGTTGAACATCAGGTAGAGGACCGCCAGCACCTCGTCGACGCGCTCGCGCAGGTGCCGGCCTTCGGGCACCCGGTAGGGAATCCCGGCCTCCACGATCTTGCGCTTGGCACGCACGATCCGCTGCGCCACGGTCGCCTCCGAAACCAGGAAGGCGCGCGCGATCTGGCCGGTGGTCAACCCGGCCACGGCGCGCAGCGTGAGCGCCACCTGCGCGTCACGCGCGAGCGCCGGGTGACAGCAGGTGAAGATCAGCCGCAGCCGGTCCTCGGGCTCGTAGCCGGCGCTGGGCGGCGGCTCGGAGGCGGCCAGCAGCACCAGCTTCTCGCGGCCGCGCGCCTCGCGGCGAGCGCGGTCGATCGCCTTGCGGCGGGCGGTGGCCATCAGCCAGGCTCCCGGGCGCTCCGGCACCCCGTCCCGCGGCCAGTGCTCGAGGGCCTCCACGATCGCGTCCTGGACCAGCTCCTCCGCAAGGTCGAAGTCCCCGATCAGCCGCAGCAGGGCGCCGATCAGGCGCGGCGCCTCGTCCCTGAAGACGGCCGCGACTGCGTCGCCGGGCCCTAGACCCCCGACGTCTCGACGCAGGGGCGCACCTCGACCGGGCCGCCGCCCGGCCAGCCCTTGGCTATCTCGATGGCTTCGTCAAGGTCGGCCGCGTCGACCACGGCGAAGCCGCCGACCACCTCTTTGGACTCGATGAAGGGACCATCGGTGACCACCGGCTTGCCCCCGTTGAAGCGAACCGTGGTGGCGGTGCGCACCGACTGCAGCTCCTCGCCGCTGCGCAGCTTGCCGTCCTGCGCGAGCCGCCCGAACCACTCTCCGATGCGCTCATGGACGGCCTGGCCTTCGGGCGTCTGCGGCATCCCCTCGCCGCTGTCGATGAACATGAGCATGTATTTCAATCTCTTTCCTCCTGCCTACTACGACGATCCGGCCCTCGACAGATCGACAACGCGATGCCGCGAAGCTACCAGCCGGAAGGGCAGGTCGAGCAGCGCGATCAGCGCCGCAGCGATGACGGCGGCGCCGCCGATGTACCAGGGCCATGGCCCCAGCCATGAGAGCAGCGTTGGCGACTCCGGCGCGTGCCTCAGGTACATGTAGTTGCCGCCGGTGAGCACGTCCGCCGCGCCGGCCACGACGGCCAGCGCCGCGGTGGCGAGCGTCACCCGGACGGGGGCGCCAGGGCGCGGGCCGAGGCCGAGCCCGATCGGCAGCAGCAGCGCGGCTACCACGGTCAGGCCGTGCTCGAGCACGTACTGCAAGAAGAGGAAGGACCCCGGCGCGTAGGCCAGGTCCGGCGTCAGCAGCGCCATCGTGCAGCCGGCCAGGCCCCAGAAGTATGCGATCTCGGCGGCCGGCCGCCAGCGGGTCCAGAGCGCGACCGCGGCCACCAGTGGCGCGATGTCACAGAGGTGCAGGGGGAGCGCCACCGAAAGCGGGAGCCGGTGGACCGCGGCATAAGCCCACCAGGCGACCTCACTGGCGACCAGGCGCACGGCCAGGACGCGTACGCATGGGTTCACCCAAGAGCCCGGGCGCAGACGAGCGGCCGTGCAGAGGACGGCACTGCCGGCCGCCACCATCGCGAGCACCAGAAGCTGTGCGGACGAGCCGGCCACCATCAGCTGGGGGCTGCGTTGAGCCGGGCCAGCCGGCGCGCCACCCGCGCCACCTCGTACAGGTTGCCGACCAGCGGGTTGGTGTAACCGATGAAATAGAGACCAGGGGTCTTCGGATGGGACCTGGGGGCGTGGACGCTGGGCCTGCCGCTGGCGGCCAGGATGCCGAGGTGGCCGACCAGCGAGTCGAGGGCGCGGTCGTAGCCGGTGGCCGCGATCACGGCGTCCGGCTTGAGGCGCTGATGGCCGCAGACCACCCAGGAGCCTTCGAAACGCTCGACGCCCGGAACGACCCGAATCCGCCGCGCCTTGAGCTCCCGGAGGAAGCCGACGTCGATGAGCGGGATCTGCTCATCCTTCATCACGCGCGTGTACGCGCCCTCTGCTGGCGCGTCCAGGCCGTAGGGCCTGAGGTCGCCGATGGCGGCACGCTGGATGGCCAGGCTCAGCCAGTCGACGAAGCTGGGCGGCAGCTTGCTGGCGAGTATGCCCAGGTGCTGGTTGGCGAGCGGCCCCACGTTACGGCGGACGATGTTGGGCGGCGTGCGGATCGAGTTCCAGACCTGGCCGGCGCCACCCTCCACGAGGTCGGCGGCGATCTCGGCGCCGGAGTTGCCGCTGCCGACCACGAGCACGTCCTGGCCTCGATATGGCTCCGCGTTGCGATAGGCGGACGAGTGGATCAGCTCGCCGCTGAACGATTCGCGGCCCGGCCAGGCGGGCACCAGCGGGCTGCGGTTGTAGCCGGTGGCGACGACCACCGCCGGAGCCTGCCGCTCTCCGCCGCTGGTCTGCAGCCGCCAGCCCCGGCCAGCGCGGTCGATGCGCTCGACGCGGGTGTGGAACCGGATCGGAATCGCCTGGCGCCGCGCGTAGTCCTCGAGGTAGGCGATGTAGTCGTCGCGCGCCACCCAGGTGCCGGCCCGGGGCGGGATCTCCTGCCCGGGTAGCCCCGAGAGGCGGCGGGTGGTGTGCAGGTGCAGACGGTCGTAGTGGCTGCGCCAGCTCGTAGCCACCGAATCCGCGGCCTCCAGGACCTCGACCTCGAGCCCGCGCTCTTGCGCGGCGCCGGCGGCAGCCAGGCCGGCGGGACCGGCGCCGACCACCAACATTTCCATCGGCTCCTATCATCGGCGCGCCCCGGCGGTCGATGCCGGCTCGGGTGGCCTCGTGTCGAGAAGCAGAGAAAAGGCCTCGCGGAGCTAAGTCCGCGAGGCCTGACGAACGCGATCTCTATGCGGAAACTCTGCCGCGGCTAGTCACGGCTCGGAACACGATTAGAAGGATGACAGCGCCCACGAAGGCCGCGAGCAGTCCGCTGACCGTGAACGTGCCAGTACTTACGGGGATGCCGACAAGACTGGCAAGCCAGCCGCCCAGGAAGGCGCCCAGGATGCCGACCACGATGTCCCACAGCAGGCCCATGCCCCTGCCGGTCAGCACTTTGCTGGCCACGAACCCGGCGATTGCGCCGACGATGATCCAAACCAAAATGCCCATCTGTCTTCTGTTACCTCTAGCGCCGCATTACGGCGGTGATTTTTGAACGGGGACACGACAGCGGCGCGGGGCGCGACGGCGCCGACCGCGATGCGCCCTCAACGAGCAGTTCTATCTGTCAGGCCGCGTACCTCCGGTGTCCAGGGATTCAAGAACATCGCGATAGCGCCGAAGGGCGATCCGCAGGTGCTCGGTGTCCTTGTCGTCGCCCAGCTCTGAGCGCACCTGCTCGAGCTCTTGCTGGAGCGCGCGCATCATCAGCTCGACTGCCTCCTCGACCAGCGAGGCGGCCTTCTCCACGGCCTGGCGCGGCTCGTCGATGAACTCGGACTGGACCGCCTCGAACCGGCTGTGGTAGCCGGCCATGTCGGCGGCTCCCGCGTGGACCTCGTCCCGGCGCGGTTCGGTTTCCCGCTCAGGCTCCTGCTCAGGGCCCGGCTCCGGTTCCCGCGCCGCCATTGGCTGCTCGGGTTCCTGTGCTTCCAATTCGGTTGGCTGCTCGGGTTCCTGTGCTTCCAATTCGGCATCCGGCTCCGGCTCATGCGCCGCCGTTGCCCGCTCGTGTTCGCCTGCTTCCATGTCGGATGCTTCCATGTCGGATGCTTCCATCTCGGATGCTTCCATGTCGGACTCCGGGGGCCGCTGCTCCTCGTCGACCCGGGATGTCATGACGCCACCTTGGGATGCCCGGTCTCCGGCCGGACCTCGTCCTTGCCGATCCCGTCCTCGATCTCGGCGCGGTAGTGCAGCATCGCCTGCCGCATACCCTCCGTCCCCGCCTCGCCCTCTCTGGTCTCTGTGACAGTCCGGGCGTGGACGAGCCGCTTCGGCAGTTTGCCCTCCTCTAGCCGGGCGCCACGTTCGCGGAGCATCTCCTGCGCCAGCCCGTCAGCCTCCTGAATCGCTTCCGCCGGGTGGTCGATGAAATGGGCCTCGATCTCGTGCCAGGCGGTGGCGTAGCGAGCCCGCGACTCGGGCGGCAGCGCCCGCAGCCGGCCCCGGCCCAGGCTGCGGAGCATCATCAGCCCACCGACCAGCACCAGCGCCACGATCACGATTAAAACCAACAAAGATGTACTCATATTTTCGGTAAGGACCTCCTGTAGCTTCTTATACCACACGGCTGACAAGTTTGGCGAGATGGCGCGGCGCCGGCCAGGTCCTTTGTGGCACGATGGCCGGCCTTCATCGCCTGGGCGACCCAGCCAGCCCCCGGCCTTTACATGAACACCGCCAACCCCGGGCCTGTCAGCAGCCACTGGAACCTGGGCGGGCCCCAACCCTGCGTCGACCCGACCAGCGCCAGCGACGCCGGCTGCGCCTACGACTACGGCTGGAACGCCGCCGGCTACGCGTACTCCGTGGCGGCGGCGGCCACCTCGCCGGCGGCAGCCGCGGGCCACGCCTGGTGGGCGGACGTGGAGATCGCCAACAGCTGGAACGGCGACTACGTGGCCAACGCGGCCGACGTCCAGGGCGGCCTCGACTACCTGCGGGCTCAGGGCGTGGGTGCGGTCGGGGTCTACTCCACCGGGTACCAGTGGGGGCAGATCACCGGCGGCTACCAGATGGGCGCGGGCGCCGGCGACTGGCTGGCCGGCGCCAACTCGCAGGGACAGGCGTCGAACTGGTGCACCACCGGCCGCTCATTCAGCGGCGGCCCGGTCGAGCTGGTCCAGTACCCCTCCGGAGGTTTCGACGCCGACTGGCGCTGCGCCTGAGCCGATTCGGTCTAGCCGGGGGCCCACGCGTAGACGCTGGTGAGCCAGCCGGGGATCGCCTCGGCCAGGGCACCCGGCGTCAGCCCGCTCTTGAGCACGCAGTCGATGGCACCGAGCGCTCGCAGCCGCTGCGCAACTGCCGGGTCGTCGACCAGGTTCGAGATCACGACCACCGGAATTCGGCGCAGGTGCGCATCCGCACGCAGCCGCAGGAGCATCGTTTCGCCATCCAGGAAGGGGAGCTGCAGGTCGAGCAGGATGAGATCCGGCTCGAGCTGGGCCGCGCTCTTGAGCGCCTTCTCCCCGTCACCCACGGCCAGCGTGTGATAGCCCGCTTGCCGCAGCCGCATCGCGTACATCTCGCGAATCTCAGCGTCGTCCTCCACCAGCAGCACCGTCGCCGCGGGCCGCTGCTGCGACGCCAGTCTCGGGCGCCGGAGCCGGACCCGGCTGCGGATCCTGGCGGCGGCGGCGGCGCCCTCGGCCCGCTGCACCAGCTCCAGCGGGGTATCGCCCGGCGCCAGCTCGGCGATGCCACCCCGGAAGCAGCGCAGCGTGCTGCGCGCAAACTCGACCCCGATCTCTTTCAGGACGCGGTCGGCTCCGATCAGGTCGCTGAGGGGCAGCACGCACAGGAGCTCCCTCTCGCCCCAGCGGATGACCAGGTCATAAGCGCGAAGGTGCTTGCGGAGTGAGCTGACGAGCTGGACCATGATCTGATCGCCGGTCGCCTGGGCATCCGTGTCGCCGACCGGCTCCGGCTCCTCGAGCGCCAGCAAAGCGAGGGCGAGCGGCTCGCCGGCGCGGACCGCGCGGCTCACCTCCACCCCCAGGGCGCGCTCGCCGGCCGCACGCGTGACGGCGCCGGTGAGCTCGTCGATGGTGACGTGGTCACCGAGGGCGTCGGCGCGCTCGCACAGGGCACCGATGTGGCGCGCGATCACGCCCACCAGGTCCGGGTCGAGGGTTCGCAGCCGGCGGCTGTCGACCCCGATCTCGGCGCCCAGCCAGCCGGCGAGATCGCGCCGGGGCACCGACGCCGGCTGCGCGCTCATCGGAGGTGCTCCACGAACTCAACGGCAACCGAGCGCGGCTGGCCCGGCCCTCCGAAGCCGACCACGACGCTGGCCTCCGCGGTCGCCCACATCATGCCCGTCACCTGACCTGTGTCCGAGTAGGTGACGTATGTCTGGTGACCATCGACGGTTTCCAGCGCCCCCTGGCGGTCGCCGCCGAAGACGGTCGCGCCAGAGGCGCTCCCATCGGACCGGAACTCGCCGACGATCACGTTCTGGCCGCTCAGCATGTAGGTCAGCCGGACACCCGAGGGCGCTGCGACGCTCACTCCCTGCTCCGTCACGCTGGGGGGCAGCGTTTCGACCTTGACGAGCCGCGCCCGCGGGTAGTCGGTGACTCGCAGGATGTGGAAGCCGGCCGTTGCCTCCGCGGTCCGAAGGTCCGTTTGCTGGGCAGGCTGGCTCACGGTGGGCGCGCTCTGGGCGGGATGCGGCCGCAGGATCAGCGACCGCGCCGAGCTGGCCAGCGCGATCCCCCCGGCGAGGGCGGCCGCGGTGAGCGCGGCGGCCGCGACCAGAGCCATGCGCTGGTGCCGCCACCGCGGTCGCCGACCGTCCCTGAAACCTGCCGATGTGATCCGGACCGGTTGGACGACCCGTGCCCGGACCGGCGCCCAGCCGCCCGCGCCCGGTGCGACCAGCGCCAGCTCGGCTCTCAGGGCCGCGCCGAACTCGCGGCCGAGCACGGCCAGGTCTTGCGAAAGCTCGTCACGCATGCACGGACTCCTCCAAATTCGGCCGCCGCCAGGCCAGGCCGGGCGAGCTGGCCAAGCGCCGCAGGCCGCGAGCGGCACGCGACTTGACGGTTCCCAGCGCGCAGCCCACGATCGCGGCTACCTCCGCCTCCGGCAGGTCGAGGTAGAAGCGCAGCACGAGCACCTCCCGCTGGTCGGCGGGCAGGCCTCGCAGAGCGTCGACCAGTGCGCCGCGGAGATCCAGGTCATCGATGCCGGACGCTCCAGTTCCATCGGCCGCGGCGGCCGAGCGAGAGAACGCCTCCCGCCAGCGGCGGGCCTTGCGGGCACGATTCCGGGCTGCCCATACCACCGATCTGTACAGCCAGGGGCCGAACTCGTGGCCAGGAGCCAGCCGGTGGATCGTCTTGAACGCCTGCACGAAGCCCTCCTGCTTGGCGTCCTCAGCCTCCGAGCGGTCGCCGGTCAGCGCATAGGCTGTGCGCAGTGCGCGCGCCTGGTAGCGGTTGAAAAGCTCCTCGTACGAGGACTCGTCACCGGCGAGGCAGCCACGGACCAGCTCTTGCTCGCTCAACTCTGCCAGTAAGAAAAAGCGCAGGTGGCCGATAGGTTCCCGGGGCCGGGAATTTTCTATGGCTGCGAGGCGACGGGCGGTATCGTAGTCGGTGTGCTTCGCGGCGCCTCCAGGCGGTAGGCGACCAGGACCCGGGTCAGGTCGGGATCGGCCTGCGACCAGGGCGCCAGCGTCACGGGGTGCTGCTCGCCGCGAATCGGATCGATGAGCAAGCCAACGTCGCCGCCGAACCGGGCTCGCAGGTCAGCCAGCCGGTAACCCGGGCTCCGGAGAATGCTGCCGTCGGCGAGTGTGATCTCGTGGCCGGGCTCACCATCGGGGTAGACGGTCAAGCTCACCGTGATCGTCCCCACCGCGTCAGGCCGGTTGGGTCTCGGGGTGGGTGGGGTGTCGGACATCAGCAGGGCACCCCGGTGTCAATCCAGAGCTCACCGCAGAACTCCTGGGTCGACGAATCGAAGTAGTCGGTGATGGAGAACCAGTCGTAGCCCCAGCCTGTCCAGGCGCAGATCCACCCGACCGAGTAGCCCACGCCGTAGTCGCAGGCTGCCACCAACCGGGCGGTGACCACCGACAGGCCGCCGGCCGCGAAGGCTGCCAGGGCCCCGATCAGGAATCCCCGCCGCGTCAGCGGCAGTGCGGCACCGGCCGTCTTCAGCCGTCCGTGCACCGCCAAGCCCTGTACGTCCCCACTAACCATGCCCCAGTCCGTCCCCTGACCAATTCCCGAATGAGGGACACTGAAGATAGCTGACAGCCGCGCCTCACGCGCCCCCTCTTCGCAACAATTCGCAAATCAGGCGCCCGCTCGCGGGAATGACGGCGGCGCTAGGCTCAGAGCGTGCGCTACCGGGAGTCGGTCGTCGACCTGATCGGCAACACCCCGCTGGTCCGGCTCCGGCGGGTGACGGCCGGCATCGAGGCCATGCTGCTGGCCAAGGTCGAGTACTTCAACCCCGGCGGCAGCGTCAAGGACCGGATCGCCGTCCGGATGGTCGACGCGGCTGAGCAGACGGGCCTGCTCCGGCCGGGCGGGACCATTGTCGAGCCCACCAGCGGCAATACCGGCATCGGCCTTGCTCTGCTGGCGCAGGAGCGCGGATACAGGTGCATCTTCGTCTGCCCGGACAAGGTCGGGACCGACAAGATCGACGTGCTCAAGGCGTATGGCGCCGAGGTGGTCGTGTGCCCTACCGCCGTGGCCCCCGACGATCCCAGGTCTTATTACCGGGTCTCGGACCGGCTGGCGGCCGAGACACCCGGAGGCTGGAAGCCGAACCAGTATGCGAACCCCAACAATCCCCGCTCCCATTACGAGACGACGGGGCCAGAGCTGTGGGAAGAGACAGACGGCCGCATCACTCACTTTGTCGCGGGTGTGGGCACCGGCGGAACGATCTCAGGGACCGGGCGCTACCTGAAGGAGGTCTCGCGCGGAGCGGTGCGCGTGATCGGCGCCGATCCCGAGGGCTCGGTCTACTCGGGAGGCAGCGGGCGGCCCTATCTCGTAGAGGGGGTCGGCGAGGACTTCTGGCCCGAGACCTTCGACCGCACCATCTGCGACGAGATCATCGCCGTGCGGGACGCCGACTCCTTCGCGCTGACCCGCCGGCTGGCCCGCGAGGAGGGGCTGCTCGTCGGCGGCTCCTGCGGGCTGGCGGTGGCGGCGGCGCTGGAGGTCGGACGCCGGGCGGGGCCGGACGACCTGATCGTGGTCCTGCTGCCGGACTCGGGTCGCGCCTATCTCTCGAGGATCTTCAATGACGCGTGGATGACGCGGTACGGCTTTCTGCGGCCACCGGGTCAAGAGGTCACGGTGGCCGAGGTGCTGGCTGGGAAGCGCGGCAACATCCCCCAGTTCGTGCACGTGCACCCGAACGAGCCGGTGCGCGATGCGATCGACGTCCTCCGCGAGTACGGTGTCTCACAGATGCCGGTCGTCAAGGCCGAGCCTCCGCTGGTGACCGCCGAGGTGGTGGGCTCCGTCGTGGAGCGCGACCTGCTCGACGCACTGTTCAGCGGCCGCGCCCAGCTCCGGGACCCGATCGGCCAGCACATGTCGCTGCCGCTGCCGATGATCGGCGGCGGCCAGCCGGTCAGCGATGCGATCGCGATGCTGACCGATACCGGCGCAGCCGTGGTGCTGATCGACGGCAAGCCAGGAGGTGTGATCGCGCGCCAGGACCTGCTCGCCTATCTGGGAGCGGGCGGCCGGCCGGAAAGCTAGGGCCCGGAGTCGAGGGCCTGGGCCAGGTCTGCGATCAGGTCGTCCACCGCTTCGATGCCGACGGACAGGCGCACCAGGTCGGAGGGCACCTCCAGCGGTGATCCGGCGGCCGAGGCATGCGTCATCCGGCCCGGATGCTCGATCAGCGACTCCACACCGCCCAGGGACTCGGCGAGCGTGAAGAGCCGGACCCGGTTGCAGAACTCCACCGCCGCCGCCTCGCCAGCCGCCACTCGGAAACTGACCATCCCCCCGAAGCGCCGCATCTGCCGGGCGGCGAGAGGGTGCTCGGGATGGCCGGGCAGGCCGGGGTAGATCACCGCCGAGAGCTGCGGCTGGGCGGACAGGAATGCGGCCACTTTCTCGGCGTTGTCACAGTGCCGCTCCATGCGCACTGCCAGCGTCTTCAGTCCGCGCAGCGTGAGCCAGGCATCGAAAGGGCCGGCGACGGCGCCGACCGCATTCTGGTTGTAGGCCAGCTCTTCGGCGAGCGCGGGATCCCGCACGACCAGGGCACCCCCCAGCACGTCTGAGTGCCCGCCGCAGTACTTGGTGGTCGAATGCATGACCACGTCGGCGCCCAGTTCGAGGGGCCGCTGCAGGTAGGGCGAGGCGAAGGTGTTGTCCACCACCAGGCGAGCTCCCGCCCCGTGGGCGAGCTCCGCCAGGGCCGCGATGTCCGCGATGTGCAGGAGGGGGTTGGTGGGCGTTTCGACCCAGACCGCCCTGGTCGCCGACGTGATGGCAGCAGCGGCGGCGTCGAGGTCATGAACGGCGGCCGCCGTCCAGCGCAGACCCCAGCGCTCGGCGACCCTTGCGAACAGCCGATAGGTCCCGCCGTAGGCGTCATTCGGGATCACGACGTGGTCGCCAGGCCCGCAGATGGTGCGCAGCAGGGTGTCCTCGGCTGCGAGGCCCGAAGGGAACGCGAACCCATGCTCGCCGGACTCGAGGGCGGCCAGGCACTCCTCAAGCGCTCTGCGGGTGGGGTTGCCCGACCGGCTGTACTCATAGCCCTGACGCGGTGAGCCGACAGCGTCCTGCTTGAAGGTCGTGGTGGCGAAGATCGGGGGCACGACCGCGCCCGTGACCGCTTCCGGGGCCTGGCCGGCGTGGATGGCGAGGGTCTCGAAGCTGTGGGTCATGCCAAGAGAGGCTAACCGCTCAGCGTGCTCTTACCGGGGTGCCGCCTCCGCCGCCATGATCGCGTCCAGCTGAGCCCGCGAAGCGATGCCCCGGGATCGGGCCGAGGTGAGACAGGCGTAGGCTCTCCGCCGACGGCTCGTGAGAACGGTCGCGAGTCCAGATGAAAGGAGAGAAGGCATGACTGCCACAAATCTGCAAGCGACCGTGTCCCGGGTGAGCTGGAGCCTCTTTGCCCTGTCGGGGATCGCGCTGCTGGCCGCGTGCGGCTCGGCCAGCTCGTCGACCTCCACACCGACGCCTACCGCGCCTCCGGCCACGGCCACGCCCAGCCCGAGTCGGACAGGCGTGCCGACCACGACCGACCCGTGTCAGGTGGTCACCAGCCAGGAGGCGTCGGCGCTCGCGGGAACCACGTATGGTGCCGGCCGGGAGGACACCACCAGCGGAGGCGCCAAGATATGCGTCTACGGCTACCAGACCGTGAACGTATTCTCGGTTTTGGTCGCGTTGGCTCCAGACGCCGCGACGGCGCGGGCGGACTGGGCGCAGGAAGAGGCGAAGGCGCAGGCTGCGGTCCAGCAAGGGGCAGGTTCGGGGGCCAACATCACCTTCAACCTCAATGATGTTCCCAACGTCCCAGGCGCTGATCTAGCTGCCGTCGGGACGGCCAGTGGAACCGTCTCGGGGCAAACCATCGCCGGCAGCGCCATCTATCTCCTCAAAGGCGCGACCTTCCTCACCTTCAGCGATCTGCTCATCGGCCACGCTCCCCCGACCACCAGCGCCATGGAAATGCAGGCCCAGACCAGCCTCGGCAGACTGCCATAGCCTAGTAGAGAGCGGTCTCGGCGATGAGGAGGTCGGCTCCGGTTGGTTACCGGTCCGCCGGTCGGCTCAGCAGTTCGGCTCGGCGGAGAAGATCGAGGCGCTGGGCCCGGGGCCGGACTGGAGGTCGGAGGCCAGCCAGGCCCCGGTCTCATCCGTCATCACGGCGGCCAGCTGGGGCGCCTTCGAGCCCCGCTGGATCGTCACCGTGACGCTGCCGGTCGTACCGCGATCGTGGATAACACTGTGGGCGGATGTGACTGAGAACCTCAGACGGCCGATGAAGCGACAAGGCTCCTCAGCTCGGCGAACCCCTCCCTAGTCAACTCTGAGAGGGATCGATCACCGGCGTTCTTCACCCAACGATCGAACGCGACCCGGAAGACCGCCATTCCGGCCTCGGCTATGAGGCTTGCCCCTGGTTCGGCCACGCCCCGCTCTCGCAACGCTGCAGCGAAGGCCGACCCGAGCCTGGCCATTTTGATCAGCTCGCGCTCCTGAAGCGTGGGATTCGACTCAATCAAGGCCTGTCGGCGCCGCGAGAACGCGAGGTCGGTCAGGGCGGTGCCCGCCGCCGCGACCCCGGCGGCAACCGCATCGATTGGCGGTGCTGAGGCGGGGGCGTTGACGACCGCCGCCACCATCAGCTCCTGGAGCCGGGACGAGCCGGCGAAGAGCACCTCTCGCTTGTCGGCGAAGTGTCTAAAGAAGGTTCGCTCGGTCAGGCCCGCGTTTCTGGCGATGTCGGCGACCGTGGTCGCGTCGAACCCGCGCTCGGCGTAAAGCTGCATCGCCGCCTTCGTGAGGCGGCCGCGCGCGTCGGGATCCCAGCGTGCCATGTCAGCCATTCTAACCCGCAATGACAGTGACTGTCGTCAGGATGTACCATCATGTCAGCGGCTGACATCGCCGCAACCAAGGAGGTAGTCATGAAAGTCTTCGTCACCGGCGCTACCGGGTTCATCGGCTCGGCGGTCGTCATGGAGCTGCTTGGGGCAGGTCACGAGGTCGTCGGCCTCGCTCGGTCCGAGAAGTCGGTAGAGGCGCTCCAGGCGGTCGGCGCCATCCCGCATCGCGGCAGCCTGGAGGACTTAGACAGCCTGCGGACCGGCTCCGCCGCGGCCGAGGCTGTGATCCACACCGCCTACAACCACGACTTCAGCATCCCGCGCGAGGTGGCCGCAGCGGCCGACGTCGAGGTCATCCGGGCGATGGGCGAGGTGCTCGCGGGTACGGATCGGCCGTTCCTGGTCACCTCGGGAACCGGCCTCGCCACCGAGGACGAAACGGCCACCTCAGCGCGGGGCGCCTCGGAGGCGATGGCTCTGTCCTTTGCCGACCGCGCCGTGCGGCCGACCGTCGTGCGATTCCCGCCCACTGTTCACGGCCGCGGCGATCACGGCTTCGTCGCAATCCTGATCGAGATCGCGCGCCAGAAAGGCCTATCCGCCTACGTGGGTGACGGCGACAACCGCTGGGCGGCCGTCCACCGGCTCGACGCCGCCAGGCTGTTCCGGATGGCGCTGGAGTCGCCCCGGGCAGGCGTCCGCTGGCATGGTGTGGGCGACGACGGAGTGCCGACCCGGGAGATCGCGAAGGCGATCGGCCTCGGCCTCGACCTTCCTGTGCGGTCGATCGATCCCGGTGACGCCAAGGCCCACTTCGGTTTCCTTGGCGCCTTCTTCTCGCTCGACCTGCCCTCCACGAGTGCCCGGACCCGTCAGCGGCTCGGCTGGGAGCCGGTTGAGACTGGGTTGATCGCGGACCTCGACGAAGGCCATTATTTTGTCGCTTAGCGCTGTCGTGGGGGCTCGAGTCTAGGGTGTCCAGTCCCCGAGATCTTGCGACACAAACGACTAGCCCGGAAGGGACTTACCCGCCAAACTTCGGCGAGCCCGGCGCTTGTTCTTAGAGGTAGCCACGACGAAGGTTCTCTGGCACGTGACGGCGTCACTCGACGGTTTCATCGCACCGCCCGACGACTCCTACGAATGGGCGTTCGAGTCCGGTTATGCCGGACCGATGGGTGGCGAGGTGATGGAGCGCACCGGTTCGATCCTGTCCGGCCGCCGTGGGTTCGATCTCGGCAACCGCGCCGGCGAGGGTCCCCGGGGCATCTATGGCGGGGCTTGGTCGGGGCGGCTGTTCGTGCTTACACACCGGCCAGCGCCGCCTACGTCAGGCGTCACCTTCCACCCTGGGCCGGTCGAAGATGCCGTCGCCGCGGCGCGGGCAGCGGCGGGAGACAAGGACGTCGGAATCTTCGGTGCCAATGTCGCCCGCCAGGTCCTAGCGGCGGAACTGCTAGACGAGATCTACTTGCACCTGGTGCCCGTGCTGCTCGGCTCGGGCGTTCGGCTGTTCGCCGCCGACCAGCGGGTGAAGCTGCGCAGGACACGCTGCGAGCCTGGCGAGCAGGTAGTCGACCTCGCGTTCGAGGTTCTCAGCCCGCGTCAACTGTCGCCAGATCTCGGGGATCGGACCGTCTAGGGGCCGTGTGGTAGTTCGTCGGAGGCAGCTTTCTGGTTGGAATTCCCAACGGGTCCGCCTCCTAGTAGGTCAGGGGTTCGAGTCCCTTTGGGTGGCCCAAGCGGGAGGAGAGTATGGAGCACCACGCGTTCGCTTGTTCGAACCTCGCCGACGTTCGCCGCACTCTGGCGACGGTCGCAAGGGCTGCGGGATCGCATCGGACTTGAATACGAGGACACACGCCATCACGCGGTCAGGCAGGAGCGGCCGCGTCTCGGGGTGCCCCGGCTGCCGCAGTTCAGTAACGCTTTGAGTAGCGGCTGAGATTAGGTCCCTATACGCCCTGCCATTTGGCGGTCCGCTCGTGCGTCAATCTCCCTCGTTAGCACGAGATGCGTTCACAACTCCCACGCCGCTTAGGCAGGAGAAGACGACGCGGCTTCGCGAACACTCGGCCTTTTACCATGATCGGCTACAACGTAAGTCCGAGCTGGCATGACCCCTCACCGCACTCTTGCAGCGTCCAATGCAGCCACCATGACGGCCAGGGCGATGGATGACACGCTACCTGCGATAGCCAACAATTTCATCGAACGCGCGTACCATCCTTTCCCCCGCTTTCGAGCGACAGCGGCGGCGGCGAGCGACAACGCCACCAAAAACACGCCCGCTGCCGCGATATTGAAGGCTGGCCCGCTGCCCAGCCAAATCATGGAGGCTCCGTAGAAGAGCACGGCCAAAGTTACGACGCCGGCACGGGCCGGACCATGAGCCACCATAAAACCAAGAGCCGATACGAAACGATCGTGCGTCATGACGCGTCGATTGGGTAGAACGGACCGAGCACCTGGTGCCAAAACTGACGGTCCGAGACGTCGATTGAGTTGGTCTGGTACACACCAACCTGCTTCACACCGATGACTCCTTCGACTCCGAAATTCTTCAGTCCTCCTTGACCTTCGTTGCCCCAGATCAAGCCGGCTCCCCCTGGCGCGGCGGCAGCACCACTGAGACTTGGCCCAGACACATAGTTGTCAATCTCAGTCTGCGATGCGTTTCGGTTGAAGAGATTACCGGCCGACCCCGAGCACGATAGTCCCGGAGACCCGAAACCAAATCCCTGATTCCAGAACAACTTATCTTGTGTTACGGTGAAGCCGAAAGTCACACCAAATCCAAACTGCGTGTTGTACCCAACACTAGCGCTGTAGTAATGATGGTGGCCGGTCCAATACCCGACTGTTGATTCGAGGAAATTGTACGTGGACCGCGCGTCCAGGCCGGTCGGATCAGTAGCGTTTAGCGGCGTGTCTCGTACGTACGCATATATCTGCCGATCGAAGGCACCTGCTGGATCGCGAGAGGCGAATTGACCACACGCAGGATCGTAGTAGCGCGCATGCAGATAGTAGAGACCGGACTCAGTATCGACATATTGGCCGGCATACTCAAACGGGTTAGCGAGGCTGCCAGTTGACGCCGTGAGATTGCCGTAAGGATCGAAGGTATAGGTGTTGACGGAGGCCTTGCTGATGTTGGTGATCAGCCGCGTCGAGCCGAGCTGGTCGGTCTGATAGAAGTAGATGGCACCTGACGAGGTGACCTGCTCGATCGGCAGGCCGCCGGGGCCCGTGACGTAGCTGGTCGAGCCGTCGGAGAGCAGCAGGGGTAGGCCCTCGGCGACGTCCCAGGTGAAGCTGGCGGTGCTGCTGCCATTTGTGCTCTTGGCGATCCGCAACCCATCACCGTTGTAGGTGAAGCCGTAGGTTGGCGGCGTGGGGCCGGCGGGCACAAAGCTGGTCAGCCGGTTGAGCTGGTCGTAGTTGTAGGTCAGAGTGTTGCCGGAGCCGTCGACCCGGGTGTGGCGGTTGCCGGCGGAGTCGAAGTTGTAGGTGTAGCTCGCACCGCCGCCCGAGACGCTGCCGGTCTTGAGCTGGTTGGCGGCGTCATAGGTAAACGTGGTGGTGGCGACTCCGGGGAACGGCTGCTGCGTCATCTCGTCCGCCTTGTCGATGATGTAGCTGCCGGTGCCAGCCGCGGTCAGGCGGTTGATGGGGTCGTAGCCATAGCTGGTCGAGCCCTCCGCAGTGATCTGGCCGTTGGCGTCACGCGGATAGGTGAGACTAAGCAGGATGCCCCTCGTGACCGCCGCGCAGCCGGTGACCGCCGTGGTCCCATAGACAATGGCCGCCTTGGTGCCGTTGGTCAGCCGGTCGGCAGCGTCGAAGGCGCGGCTGCCGTAGACCCCGTTCCCGTACTGGACCAGGCAGAGGTTGCTGTCCGCGTCGTAGGTGAAGTTGTTGGGCTGGGCCCCAGCCACCCAGGAGGTGGAGACGGCGACTTGGGCCAGCCGCCCGGCGTCATCGTAGGCCCGGGTGACGATGTGGTTGCGGGGCGCCACGCTGGGGTAGGTGAGCTGGGTCAGCAGGCCACGCAAGTTGTAGTCATAGTCGACCTCCTGGGCGGCCCCGTTGGTCATCTGGCGCAGTCGCTTCAAGGTGTCGTAGACGTAGCTCGAGGTGCCGGTCGAGTCGACCATCGTGTGGCGCAGGCCGTCAGAGTAGTAGGCGTAGCTGACGTCCATCGTGCCACCGCACGCAGCGTTGCTGTAGCTGATGCCGGTCAGCTGGTTGGCGGCGTCGTAGCAGTATCCGGTGACCGGGGCGCCTGAGTAGAACTGGACCGAGCGCCGGTTGCTGGCCCCATCGTAGGTATAGGTGGTGACCCGGTTCAGGGGGTCGGTGACCGTGCTCAGGTTGCCGAGGGAATCGTACGCATAAGTGGTGGCCGGGTTATTAAGCCCGTCGACCTGAGTGCGCAGGCGGCCGTCGGCGTCGTAGCTCGTCTGCAGAGTGCGGTCGGAGGTGGTGCCGAAGCCGTCCTCCTCGGCCGTCAGCTCGTTGTCAAAGTCGTAGGTGAACTTGCTGACGTTGCCCTCGGCGTCGGTCAGTTGGGAGCGGTTGCGGTTCTGGTCGTACTGGTACTGGGTGAGGTCGGAGACCGGGTCCTGGATCGACAGCATGTCACCGAAGGCGTTGGTCGCATAGGTCCAGACGTGGGTGGCGCCGTGCGCCGTGCAACTGGTGGCGCTGGAGCCCAGCGGCGTGATCATGCAAGTCGGCCGGCCGACGCTATCGAAGAAGTACTTGGTCAGGTTGTTTAGCGGGTCGGTCTTGGTGAGCCGGTTGCCGTTGGCGTCATAAGTGAAATGCCAGATCTTGGCGTCCTGGTCCGTCATCTGAGTCAGGTCGCCAGGGTGGGAGACGTCGGTGTAGCCGTAGCTGATCGAGACGGTCTGGGTGTTGCCGTTCCAGGTCAGCGGGGTCGAGGTCTGGGTGAGGTTGCCGTGGGTGTCGTACACCCTCGTGGTGACGACGCCGGTCGGGTCCTGAACCTGCTGCGGCTCGTTGAAGGAGTTGTACAGCGAGTAGGTGGTGGTCCGCTGCAGGGGATCGGTCTTGGTCAGCAGGTTGCCGCTTGTGTCCCAGGTCTGGCTCCAGCTGTTGCCGTTGGGGTCCGTCGTGGCGGAAAGAGCCAGGGTGTTGAGGTCGTAGCGGTAGTTCCAGCGCGCAGCCTGGGAGGTCCCGTAGCCCTTGATGACGGTCACCGGCTGGTTGTCGACGTACTCCTGCATCTCGACGTCGCCGGCCGGATGAGTGACCTTGGTGGCGGTGCAGAAGCCGTCCGTGATGCCGCTGCTGGGATCGCTGACGCACTGGTTGTAGGCGAACTGCGTCGCTCGGTTGAGCGAGTCGGTCTGGGTCTGCACTCGGGCCGGCGAGGCGCCGTCAAAGCTGTTGACGACGCCCGGGCAGCCTGCGCCCGTGGCCACGCATTTGGCGTCCTTCATGGTCGTCAGTAGGTGGCCGCTGTAGGCGTAGCTGCTGGTGTTCCCGGCTACGTCGACCACAGACGTCAGGTCCCCGCTGCCGTCGGCGTTGGTGTAATTGAGGGTGACAACCCGGCTTGCGGGATCCGTCACGGTGTGGATGTGGTTGGCGCCGGCGCCACTGTAAAAGGCGAAGGTCAGATGCCGGCCGGCCTGGTCGGCGACTTGGGTCAGCTGGCCAGAGGTGTAGGTGAAGGTGGTCGTGTAGCCGTTGCGATCGACCTCGCTGGTCAGCTTCAGCGAGGTCGAGTCGAACTTCAGCTGGGATGCGTCGTGTCGCGTGTAGGTATAGATGCCAGAGGCGAGCGCCAACGTGGCGAGCACTCGACCGGGTGCCGAATAGGTGCCGGCGTTGTTGGTGAACGAGGTCTGGGCTCCGTTCTCCTCATGCACGGTCACGTTGCCGCTGCCGTCCACGCTCACGTAGGCGTTGAAGTTGTCGGTCCAGCCGAAGCCCGTCGGACCGTCCTGGGCCGAGGCGAATGAAGAGTACGTGCGGTCGAACCTCAGGTTGTAACCACGGCCCGGGATATTGAGATCGGAGAACGTGTCCCGGAATTCGCCGGTGGCGCCGATCACGGGGTCACCCATGTTGCAGGTGGCGCAGTACTCGTCCTGGTTCGCGAGCTCCGCCGCGGATGGATTCTGTCCCCGGAAGTAGAAGTCGACCAAGACGGCCTCGATCCCGTCAGTTCCTGATCCCCAGGTGACAGCCTGACCGTTGAAGGACCCGGTGGCGTCGGCCAGGAAGTTCGGAATGCTTACAAGGCCCGTATGGTCACCCAGGGTCTGCTTGTTGGCGATGCCGATGTTCCCGTCCATGTGCCATAGCAGGTCGGTATTGGCGTCAGTACCGAAAGCGCTGGTGGGCGGCGTAAAGGCCTGGGTGTAGCGGGCCACGTTTGAGATTCGGAGCTCGTCGAAGCGGGCGTAACCCCAATCCTGGAAGCTGAGCACGCCAGCCGGAGCCGCGGCCACGGCAGCGGCGGTGGTGGCGACCGGAAAGCCGGTCTGCAGCACTCCATTAACGAAGGCATAGACGTTCTGCCCGTCGTAGGAAAGTGCGTAGTGCTGCGGCGCCGATCCGGTTCCAGCCCCGTTCGGCACCCCGCAAGTCCCCGATATGGCGACAGTGCCGCCTGGCCACTGCCATCCCATGTTGGTCGGCGAGAAGTCGATGCCGGCCACCGGTGAGCTGTAGTTGGCCTGGGGCAGTGTGCCGCTGAGCAGACCCCAGGCGGCGTCGGCGCCGTTGCTGTTGCAGGTGCCGCTCATGTCGAACATCCAGCCCTCGACCGTCCAGGTCGACATGGCTGGCAGGTTGGCCTGGCTCTCGACGCCCTCCACGGCGATCGAGAAGGCGGTGCTGGAATTCCAGAGCTGGAGGTGGGTACCAAAGCCGGAGCTGGAGCCGGGGCTGAGTGGCCCCGCGGTCGGACCCGCCGGCCGCGCGCTGCCGGTTGGCGACGACGTAGCGCTCCCGCTTGGGGAAGTTGGCGGCGCGGTCGGCGAAGCTGACGGCGTCTTAGGGCTTGGCGTGCGGACCGAAGAAGCCGGGTTCGCAGACGGTGCGGCGTAGACAGCGCCATCAATTGAGGTCGTGATCATCAGACCGATTAGCGCCGCCAGGCAAGCACGCGTCATCGCGGTGGCGAACCGTTTCATTCTCGTCTCCAACAGCCATGCCGGCGGCTTGCCCCACACCGCCAGGCTCGCCAAGGAAGTGGGTGCGGCGCATGGTAACCGCTGCGCCCGGAACGTCAAGTGCTTGGGTTTACAGGGGACGCTCGCCGACCTCAACCAAGCGGCAAAGTCGCTCCGGAGTCATCGAGCGATCGCGATGTACCGCTTTCGCGGCAGTTGCTCAGCCCCCGAATAGCGCATCGATCCCGAGCGGGGCCAAGAAGCCCGAGCAAGCTATCTCCTCCATCTGAAGCCGTCCAGCACCTGGTTTTACAGCGGTACTTGACTGCGATCAGCGGCTACGCTTCGGCCCGGTGCGGGTCTCCATCGATCTCAGCCGCGGAGTCGCAGTGCTTGAGATTGCCAAGTCCCACGTCCCACCTACCCGCGCAATCAAGGTAACCCGGGGCGTGGTCGCGAACCTGGACGTCACCGGTCGCTGCATCTCGGTCGAGATCGGCGATGAGCGCCGGCGCCGACCAAAGCAGCCACAGCCTCCCGAAGTCGTTCTCCTCACCGGTACTGATGCTCGCTTCGTCCTGGAGTTGCTAGGTCGAATCTCTGTCGCGCCAGCGCCGACGGCAGCCGTGGTGCGCCTTGTGCCGCGAAAGGGGAGTGGTGTCGATGTTGATCCTGCCAAGCTCCGTGAAGCTCGGCTCGCTGCCGGGCTGAGCATGGCGGCACTGGGGGGCTCTGAGCTCTCGAGAGCGAGCATCCATCTCTACGAGACTGGTCGAGCACGCCCCTCTCGCCGGTCCTTAGAGCTGATCGCGGAGCGCACCGAGCGACCCATCGAGTCATTCATGAACCATCCTCAGCCAGCGGAGATCGGCGCCCCCGACCCTCCGATCTGATCCCGGGGCTGGGGCAACGACGGCCTCTCGTGCGCTGAGAACTGTGGTCAGGCGTACCGCAGAGCCAATGGCCGCACGCGCGAGCTCTACAACTGTTGGCGCTCACGAAAAGTACAGAGTCCTGCTCGCGAATTGTGCAGAGGCTCGAGGCCGGTTAGCGGATTCTAGCACCACCTCCTTCATCTCAGGGTCCGTCAACAGGTGCCTCTGGCAGCGCGGTGCGGAGCTGCCGCATTGCAGCGCGAATCTGAATACGAGCCGTGACGGGCGCAAGAATCAGAGGCAGGGCGCCTACTACGCCGAAGAAGACCCTGGTGGGTAATGGCGAGAAGGCGAGGAACGGCACGAGCAAGACCGCCATCCAAACCAACACAAGAACTGCCGCGCCGACTCGAAGGCCGGCCACTACTCGCACAGTTGTGAGGGAATCACGCGATGCATCCGGTTCAATCTCGACGGCAAGTTCGGCTTGCTGGTGAAGTTCCCACCATGGTCGAAACCTGACCCTCAGGTTGAGCCCGGCGTTGTGGGTTGAAGCGGCGGCTCCGTACACCTGCATGCCGATGTAGCCGCCGGACCGGTCTTCGAGTGCCCTACGGCAGTCAGCGACCGTCAGCGGCGTAAGCCATCGCCTCGACCTAAGACCGAGGGGAATCAGCAGACCTTGAGTGTGCCGGTCGGCAAGCCTCACCGCCTGTTCTTACCCTCCGCCGGGTCCTGGTGAGCCCGCATGCGGTAGCTGTGGCCACGAATGTTGAGCACGGTGGCGTTGTGCAAGAGGCGGCCGACGACGGCGGTGGCGACGAACGCGTCGGCGAAGACCTGGCCCCAGTCGGCAAAGCCCCGGTTGGAGGTGAGCACCACCGAGCCCTTCTCGTAGCGCCGGCTGACGACCTGGAAGATCCAGTTCGCCGAGGCCTGGTCGAGGGGCAGGTACCCGAGCTCGTCGACGACCAGCACCGAGGGCCCGGTGTAGGTCCGCAGCTTGTACTGAACGGTGCCCTCAAGCGGAGGGTGGAGAGCTCGGCAGCCGCAGCTACCGCTCGAAGGCCGGGTAGCTGCCACCTTAGCCGTACTCGGAGCGGAGCTCGGCGTGGAGGTCGGTGCCCCGGATATCGGGACGGACCATCAGCCGCCGCTCGAGGTGGACGAGCTGGGCTTCCGTCAGCTGGGCCGGCCGCTCGCGCGGCCCATATCGGCGCGGCTCATCACTCTCCACCTCGCGCCGCACCGTTCGCCAGTTGAGACCGAACTCGCGGGCCAGGGCGGCAATCGACCAGCCGTGGGTACGCAGGACCTTCAAGGACATCGACACTTCCTCAGACTGCATGCGGGGTCTCCTGCTGGGGCGTCGGCTTTGACACCTACAGCCTCGCAGGGGACCTCATTGCTGACGACGATCTACAGGGCTCCGGTCCTGCCTCGGAACCTCTGCACTTTTCGTGATCAGCTCATTGCACTATTCGCGATCGCCAACAACAACTCGGCAGTCTTCGAACGATTCACGTTTACCGACTCCTTAGAGCGCAAACGGGTGATAGACCCTCGGCGATTGGTCGCCGGGCGTACCGCTGTCGACGCCAAGAATCAGAGGCCTAGCATTGCCCGACGATACCGCTCGACAGGCGGCCTCAGCGCCGCGTCAGCCCAGCGTCATGCGCTACTTAAACGATCCCCGGAGAAACAGTTGGTTCAGCTCATCTGCAGCCAAGCCGATCACTTCGATTGCCCTGATCTGGGTCAGTGACAGCCCCGCTCGCCGCAGCACCAATTTTTCGTCGGATAGTAGCGTCGTCACCTTGAAGGCTGGCCGTGGGCGATCGGGTCGGGTGGGCGGCCCGGCGCTGCGCCGTCCGCGCATCGTCCAGTGGTGGAAACGAACGCCCTCAGCTTGGAGCCCGGCACGCAACTCACCGACGAGGCGCCGTGCCTCACGCAGGACCCAGCGGTGGCCCACTCTGGCCGCCACCGGGAAAGGGTCCGTCCGAATCAGCCGGCGCGCCTGGCGCACCGAGACACCCACCGCTGCCGCGATCGCGTCAACGTTGTAGCCGAGCTCCTGGAGGCCAACGGCGACGGCAAGCCGAAAGAGAGCACGGTTGAGCTCTGGGTCCGCCTCGAGCGCTTGGAGGAAGGGCACCACCTCATCGTGTGCCCCAGGCATTCGGCCGAGCCTGGTCTTGACCCTTCTCCAGGCCGCCTCCACGTCGTGCGCGCTGGGCGGCCCAACCTGAACGGTGCGCCGCTTGCGAACGAGTAGACCGCCGAGGGAGCGGCCGGAGATGTAGTAGGCGCCGTGTGGACCGCGGACGGCCTTGAGCTTCCCGCCCCGGGCTTCAAGGTCAGGGACATGAATTTGCCACAGTTGTATTGAGTAGAAGCAGCAGAGCGCTTGGTGACACGCCCTCGGCATCAGCTGACCCGGGGCCCTCGCCATAAAGCTGAGCGGTCAGAGAGGGGCCGGCCGAAGGCGATTTCCGGGTCGAGGCGTCAAGCCTCTGTCGGCGCCATCGACGCGGGCTTCGGGGGAGGGGTCAGACTCTGCCCCCCGACAATGCGGCCTCGGACTCCGCCGCGGGCGCCCAGCGGGCGCTTGGCGGGCGTTGTCACGGCCGCACATACAGTGCGTGCGATCGCGGTCCCCGGAGCGGCAAGTCAGCCCCCGGCACCGGTTCCAGCGGGCGGGAGCAGCCGATGACGGCCTCCAACTCTCAGCCGCTCGGAGGTGGCATGGCTTGGCGCTCAGAGTCCGCCTCTGACTTCGCCTCTGGGCCTTCGCCTCAGCCTGCGCTTCATGAAGCGAAGAGCGAGACGATGGGATCTGGAATTGAGAGTGCACCGTCTGAGGGGCTAGGACGGTCTCTCATTCCAACTCATCCAATCATCCTGCGAGACCTTCCTCCTCACGCCGACTCTCTTCCGACGCAAACCCAGCTAAGCCGTCTGCACCGCACGCTTAACCAGCGCGATCTCCTGATCCTGCAAGCCCTCTACGACTACCGCTACCTGAACACACTCCAGGTCAAAGAGCTCTTCTTTCCCAGCCTCCGCTCCTGCCAGATGCGCCTCCAGGTCCTCCGCGATCAGGGCCTGCTCTACCGCTGGAAAGTGATCGAGACCCCCGGCGTCAGGCGCCGTCACTCCCTGCTCCTGATCTCGGCTCGGGGAGCACGCCTGCTCGCCAACTGGCACGGCGAAGAGCCCCGCGCCTACGTCGAGCGCAGCCACGACGCACGCGACCACTGCTGGCACGCGACCCACGACCTGGAGGCCAATCAGTTCTTCGTCTCCTTGGCCGGCCAGAGCCGCCAGCTGCCGGATGAGGGCCTGCTGATCTGGTTCGGCGAGGAGCACGTCCGAGCCGAGCGCCGGCAGGCGGCCCGCGAGTACAAGCGGCCCGTCGCCACGCCGGACGGGACGGGCGTCTACCTGGTGTCGGAAGCTCGGATCATCTTCGACCTGGAGTGGGATCGGGCAACTGAGTCGATGGCGCGGATACGCGCGAAGATTCGCTCCTACGTCGGCTACTTCGAGCACTATCGGAACGCTGAGAAGCACCATGTCCTCTTCGTAGTCCCGGCCGATGACCGGGAGGACAAGCTCCAATACACGATCTGGCGGGAGCGGCCCTGGCTCGATAGCAAGGACTGCTGCACCTTCTGGACCACCACCGCCTACCGGCTGTGGCTATGGGGTCCGCTGGGGGCAATCTGGCTCCAGGCTGACATCCGGGCTTCGGAGTCGCCGACTTTGAGCGTCACCAAGCTTCGGATCCGGACCGCCTTCAATCAGCTGGCGCCCATTCAGCCCGACCAGCGCCCGATCGCCGGCTGCATCGGTAAACCCGCCTGGTGGGAGCGCCGGCCGGGTGGCGGCCAGGCGGCATGAGCCGGCGCGCCTTGGTCTCCGGCGTACCTGGGTCCGTTGGGGCCGAGGAGTCCCTGCGCCGGCTGGCGAGGGCCCTGATCGCCTCCGCTCTGGAGGCCTACGAGCTGGAGCGGCTCGCCGACCCGAGTTTGCCGCCGAGCGTCAGCGCAAAGGCGAGGTCCGCACCCGCGGCGATGTACAGTCGACATCGAAAAAGGTGGGGTCGCGCCGCGTGAACGGCCGACCCCATGGCCTCAACCCTTAGTTGGAGGGTCGCGACATGACCGAGTCTATGACATCGCCTTCGGCTGCAGCGGCGCCGTCTTCGCGCTGCGTGATCTATCTGCGCGTCTCTACCGACGACCAGGCCGAGCGCGACTTCACCGAAGAAGGTTTCTCCCTGCCGGCCCAGCGCGCGGCTTGCCTGCAGCACATCCGTGAGCAGGGCTGGACGCTGGTCGACGAATACGTCGACCGGGACTCAGCCTCCAAGCGCTCGGAGGACCGGCCGCAGTTCAAGGCGATGCTGGCTCGGATCTTCGAGCAGGGCGATGTCGACGTGGTCGTCGTCCACAAGCTCGATCGCTTCGCCCGTGATGCCGCCCATCACCTCGCGGTCCGAGCTGCCCTCCGCCATCGGGATGTCCGCCTGGTCTCCGTCCAAGAGCAATTGGAGGAAACCGCCTCCGGACGTCTGGTCGAAGGCATCCACGCCCTCATGGCCGAGTTCTACTCGGCCAACCTCTCAAACGAGGTCAAGAAGGGCATGAAGCAGAAGGTCGAGATGGGCGGTTGGACCCACCGCGCACCGCTCGGCTACGTCAACGTCCGCGAATGGACCGGCGGTCGCCGGGTCTCCTACGTGGCTCCAGACTCCGAACGGGCCGACCTGGTCCGGCTCGCCTTCGAGGTCTACGCCAGCGGCGAGTACACCCTCCAGGCTTTACTCGAGGAGCTCCGAGCTCGCGGCCTATCCAACCGCGGCCGCAAAGACTACCCGGTGATGCCGATCACGACTCATGGCCTGAGCTGGCTGCTGACGAACAAGTTCTACCTGGGCCTGGTCGAGGGCAGGGGGTCGAGTACAAGGGCCTCCACGAGCCTCTCATCGACTCCAGGACGTTCTTCAAGGTCCAGGAGATGTTCGCCAACCGGGCCGGCCAGGGCGTCCGCGAGGTGAAGCACCACCACTACCTGAAGGGGACTCTGGTCTGCGGGGTCTGCGGCCGAGGGCTGTCGATCCAGCGTTCAAAGGAGCGGTACATCTACTTCTACTGTCTGGGCCAGAAGGACCGCCGCCGCCCAACCGGCTGCCGCGAGGCCTACATCCCGGCCGAGAAGCTCGAACGCCAGGTCGAGGAGCTCTACGACCGCGTTCAGCTGCCGGGGGCCTGGGCGGAGCGCCTTCGCGGTTCGTTGGAGGCCGAGATCGTCGCCCGCCAGGACCGCAACTCCACCGAGCGAGAGTTCATCACCCGGCGGCTGGCCAAGCTGGAGGCGGAGCGGCGGAAGCTGCTGGACGCCTATTACGCGGGCGCCGTGGACATAGCCCTGCTCCGCATTGAGCAGGAGCGGATCAGCCGCGATGCGCATGAGGCCGAGGAGCGCTTGGCGGGCGTCGAAGCGACGCTCAGCGAGTGGCAGGAAGTGCTCGGCATCGCGCTGAAGTTCGCCAGCAACTGCGCCCAAGCCTACCGCTCGGCTAACGACCGGATTCGTCGGCTGTACAACTCAGCGGTCTTCGATGAATTGGTGGTGCGCGGCGGTGAGATCGCCGATGTCCACTACCGGCCACCATTCGAATTGGTCTTTGGCGTGACCGAGTTCGAACAAGGAGGTATGGAGCGGGAGACGCGACTCGAACCCGCCGGTGCCAAGCCGGAGGTCGAGTTCCTCTACCGGCCGGCGGACCCAAGTCCGAGGACGATACTCAAGGCGCGATCGACATCCCGCAACTCCTCGAGTGCGAGCAGCCCGTAAGGCTGGCCAAGCCGGGTCGGGTCGACAGCGCCCAGTTGCTCGACCAGGACACGTGTCCGCCGACCGCGGATCTCAACTTCAGGACGGAAGGAAGCCGGCAGGGCCCGCGTCGAAGTCGGTGCGACGATCACCGTGGAGAGGCTGAGAAGCTCATCTGCCTGGACCACCACGCCGTAGCGCTCGCTCGCCTGCTCGTGACCCCTCACGCCACGCGGAGCTTTGAGGCGGAAGACCTCACCCCGCTGCACGCAGCGCGTCCATGAGCTGGGCGACGTCCGCCTTCTCGGCGCGGTCCGCCGGATCGGCGTTGAGCCGTTCAACCTCCGCCGCAAGACTGGCGCGGTCGCGCTTTCGGGCCAGTTCCACCAGCGCCTCGCGGATGACCTCGGACTGACGGCGGCCCGACCCGGTTAGGGCATCAAGAGCTCGCTGGGCTTCGTCGTCGAGCCGAACAGAGATTGCACGTTCCACCCGGCCCACGGTATCACAAACGTGATACTGGAGCGGGAGACGGGCTTCGAACCCGCTACCTCAACCTTGGCAAGGTTGCGCTCTACCGAGTGAGCTACTCCCGCGTCCGAGTTCCAGAGTCTAGCTAACGCGACTGGAGCGGGCGATGGGAATCGAACCCACGTAACCAGCTTGGAAGGCTGGCGCACTGCCATTGTGCTACACCCGCTTGGGCACCGGCTGGTGGCCCGTGCGGGCTTCGAACCCGCGATCTCCGGCTTGAAAGGCCGGCGTCCTAGTCCACTAGACGAACGGGCCAGGGCCGCCGGCCATTCTACCGGGCTCTGTCAGTCGTCCCCGTCGTCGCCCGTGGGCACGATCTGGCCCCTGATCTCACCGCCGGGGTGTGCCGGTGAGTGGATGTTGACGTAGGTGTTGCCCGCCCTGAGATCGGCCAGGAAAGCCGCAAAGGTCACCCCGGTGGGCAGCGCGAAGTCGGCGGCCGTGCGCACGCCCGCCACCTCGAACCCGTCACCCGTGATCGCCTTGTCGGCGGTATTGGGCGTGGGCGCGAAGAAGAACACGACCACGGGCCCGTTGGTGCCGGGCGCCCCGATGTGGATGTGCGACTGGATGATCCGGGTCACCCCCTCCGCCCGCAGCCGGAAGCGCAGCTTGGTGTCGTTGTCGGTCAGCCGCAGGTCGAGCATGCCGGTGCCCGGCGAGCCGGTCGGCGGCACCTCCTGATCACCAGTCAGGTGCGCCAGGAAGTGCCTGGCGGGAGCGTCGGCGCTGACCACCCCGGCCCCTGAAATCGCCACCAGCACCGTCAGGCCGACGGCCAGAAAAGCTCGTCTGATCATGTGCATGCCTCCATGCCCAGAGCGGTCGGAACCAATGCAGGCTAGGCCGTTCGGCTGGCGCGCGCACCCTTCGAACTGAGTGACACTGGCCCCACCCCAACCCTCCCCTTAGGGGAGGGAACGGCGCCGCTTGGTGGGCGGCGACGGGATCGAACCGCCGACCTCTAGCATGTCAAGCTAGCGCTCTCCCAGCTGAGCTAGCCGCCCTCGATCAGCGAGGTGGCTATTCTAGCTGTGTGCCTCCCTACCTCGGCCGCGCCATGCCCCGACGCGAGGACGGGCGGCTGGTCACCGGGCGCGGCCGTTACGCCGGCGACATCAAGCTCCAGGGCCTGGCCCACATCGCCTTCGTCCGCTCGCCGCACGCGCACGCGCGCGTCACCTCGATCGACACCGCGGCCGCCGGCGCGATGCCCGGCGTGATCCGGGTCCTGACCGCCAAAGACCTGCCGGCCGGAGCGCGCGCGGTCAGGAACTGGCTCCCGGCCGAGATGGAGCACCTGGCGCGCCCCGTGCTCGCCGAGACCGAGGTGAACTATTCCGGCGACGCGGTGGCCGCGGTGATCGCCGAGCATGCCTACCAGGCCCACGACGCGGCGGCGGCGGTCGAGGTCGACTACCAGCCGCTGCCCGTGGCGATCGGCGTCCAGCAGGCGATAGCCGCGGATGCGCCCAGGGTCCACGAGCAAACCGAGTCCAACGTCGCGCGCAGCGCCGACTACGTCTTCGGAGACATCGAAGCCGCCTTCGCCGGCGCCCCGGTCACGGTCAAGGAGACCTTCCAGACCGCCCGCATCTGCGGCGCCGCCATGGAGCCGCGGGTGGCGACCGCCACCTGGCACCCAGGCGAAGAAGAGCTGACGATCTGGACCTCGACCCAGACCACCTTCTCGGTGCGCGACACCGTCGCCGATGCCCTCGAGCTCGACAAGGAGAAGGTGACCGTGCTCGCCCACGACGTGGGCGGGGGCTTCGGGCCCAAGGGCACCGTCTACGGGGAGGAGGTGCTGGTGGCGGTGGCCGCGCGCCTGCTCGAGGGGCCGGTCACCTGGACCGCGACCCGCAGCGAGGACACCGCCACCACTGTCCACGCGCACGGCACCCGCATCGAGATCGAGCTGGCGGCCGAGGCGGACGGCAAGCTGCGCGGGCTGCGCGGCCACGTCATCCACGACCTGGGCGCCTACCCGAGCGCGGGCAGCGGCCAGATCGACATCATCGTGCCCCACATGCTCTCCGCCTACGTCCTCCCGGCGCTGAGCGTGAGGGCCGACGTGGTCTTCACCAACGCCGCCCCCACCGGCTTCGTGCGCGGCGGCGGGCGGCCGCTGGGCAACTTCGTGGTCGAGCGCATGATCGACCGCCTGGCGGCCCGCATCGGGGCCGATCCCGCCGAGGTCCGGCGCCGGAACCTGATCTCGGCCGAGCGGATGCCCTACGACACCCAGTTCCCGCAGGGCAAGCGCACCCTCATCTACGACGGCGGCGACTACCCCCAGCTGCTCCGCACGGCCCTCGAGAAGATCGGCTATGACGAGCTGCGCGCCCGCCAGAAGGAGCCTCAGGACGGCCGCCGGATCGGGGTCGGCGTGGCCTGCTGCGTGGAGTCCAGCGGGTTCGGGACCGGGGAGCCGGCCCGAGTGCGCATCGAGCCGGACGGCACCGCCCACCTCTTCATCGGGTCCACGCCCCAGGGTCAGGGCCACGAGACGGCGGCCGCCATGGTCCTGGCCGACCGCCTGGGCTGGCCCTACGAGAAGATCGAGGTGGTCGCCGGCGATACCCGGGTCGTCCCCTGGGCCATGCTCACTGCCGGCAGCCGCAGCGCCATCCACGTCGGCAATGCGACCTCGCTGGCGGCCAAAGCCGCGCGCGACCGCATCCTGGAGCGCGCGGCGGAGGTGCTGGAGGCCAACCCGGTCGACCTCTTCATCGAGGACGCCGTCGTGCACGTGCGCGGTGTGCCCCAGAAGTCGGTCCCGGTGGTTGAGCTCTTTCCCCATGGCCTCGAGGTCGAGGAGGCCTTCAACACCAAGACCGGCACCGCCTACGCCAGCTCCTGCCACGCGGCCGCGGTGAGCGTCGACCCCGAGACCGGCTCGGTCGAGATGCTGCGCTACGTGATCGTCCACGACACGGGCAAGGTGATCAACGCCACCCTGGTCCAGGGCCAGATGCACGGCGGCCTCGTGCACGGCATGGGCTATGCGATGTTCGAGGAGGCGATCTACCAGGCCGACGGCGCCTTCGTGAGCGCGACCTTCCTCGACTACACGATTCCCAGCGCCCCCGAGGTCTCGATGCCGCTGGGCCTGTTCCCGGTGGAAACCCCGACCGAGGCCAATCCCGAGGGGTTCAAGGGCGCCGGCGAGAGCGCCACCATCGCGGCCCCGGCGACGATCATCAACGCCATCGAGGACGCCGTCTGCCAGCTCCAGCCGGACGCGGCCATCAGCAGTCTCCCCGTCACTCCACTGCGGCTGTACGAACTGCTGAACGGCGCCGCCGGTTGATCCAGCCGGCGCCCATCCCGCCGGCGAGCAGCGTCTCTTGGCAGCGCAACCTGGCCGTCCTCTGGTTCGCCGAGTTCACGGCCATCTTCGGCTTCTCCTTCGCGTTCCCCTTCCTGCCTCTCTACCTGCGCGACCTGGGCGTGCACACACCGAACGAGCTGGCCCTCTGGGCCGGGCTCTCGGGTGGCGCCTCCGGCTTCGCGCTGGCGGTCAGCAGCCCGCTCTGGGGCGCCATCGCAGACCGCTACGGGCGCAAGTCCATGCTGATCCGGGCCATGATCGGGGGTGGGGTCACCGTGCTGGTGATGGGCTTCGCCCGGGGGAAGGTCGACGTGGTGGTCCTGAGGTTCATCCAGGGCCTGACCTCGGGCACGGTCGCGGCGGCCACGGCGCTGGTCGCCACCGGAACCCCCCGCCACAAGGTGGGCTGGGCGCTCGGCATTCTCAGCTCCTCGATTGCCACCGCGGGCGCGGTCGGGCCGGCGCTGGGGGGCATCGTCTCCGCCTACACGCACAACCTGCGGCTGCTCTTCATCGGCGGCGGGCTGCTGCTGCTGGTGTCGACCCTGCCCGTGCTGCTCCTGGTGCGGGAGCCGCCGTACGAGCGGCGCGCGGCGGCGGCCAGCCCGGCGCTGGCGGTGCTTCGGCAGGCGGGCTCGGGAACCCTCGCCGCGATCGTGGTGCTGCTGGTCGCCCAGGGCTTCCTGCAGATGAGCTTCAGCGCCTTTCAGCCCCTGGTCGCCCTCCGGATCCTGGCCCACGCCGGGAATGACGTCAACACCATCACCGGCATCACCTTTGGCGCGATCGGCCTGGCGAGCGCGGTGGCGGCCGTGGTCTACTCGGGGGCGGCCAAACGCTTTGGATACCTCCAGGTCGCGATCACGACTGCCGTCCTCATGGGCCTCGCCGAGGTCGCCTGCGGGGTCGTTCCCTCGCCGATCACGATCGTCTTCGCCGGCGCCGTCGCCGGCTTCGCCTACGGCGCGCTGCAGCCCGCGGTGTCGAGCATGATCGGCCTCGAATCGCCGGCGGTGGTGCAGGCCCGGATCTTCGGGCTGGCGGCCTCGGCGACGGCTCTCGGCTTCGGGGTCGGGCCCGTCCTGGGCGGCGCCGCGGCCGCCGAGACCGGCCTCACGGTGGGCCTGGTCATCGCAGCCGTGCTGGCAGCGGTGGTCGCGATCCTGCTGGCGGTACGCGGTCGCGAGCCGGCTCGATGAGACGGTGGCTGCTGCTGGGCATCGCCGTCCTGCTGGCCGCGGCCTGCGGCGGCGACGACTCGGGCAGCTCGGCGGCCCCGGCCGCCTCCTACTCACCTGGCTGTCAAAATGAGATCAAGACCTGCATGGAGCAGAGAACCTCCCCCCCGCCGCAGACGATCGACGCCGCCAAGACGTACGTGGCGACCGTCCACACCGTGAAGGGCGACTTCTCTCTGAAGCTCGACCCCAAAGCGGCGCCGGTCACCGCCAACAACTTCGTCTACCTGGCGGAGAACCACTTCTATGACGGGCTGACCTTCCACCGCTATGAGGCAGGCTTCGTGATCCAGGGCGGCGACCCAGCCGGCAACGGCACGGGAGGCCTCGGGTACAAGCTGCCCAACGAGAGCAACCCCGCCCCCTGGACCGCCGGTTCGCTGGCTATGGCCTCCAACTCCGCCGGGGTCAGCGGCTGCCAGTTCTTCGTGCTGTTGGGCGACGCGCCACACCTCGCCACCGCCGGCGTGTTCAACCACTTCGGCACCGTGCAATCCGGCATGGACGTGGTCAAGCAGATCCGAGCCGGCGACGTCATCAAGGGCATCGACGTAGCCGCCTCGTGAGAGCTCTGCGCGCGCTCGCCCTCCTGAGCGTGGTGATGGCCGCCGCCTGCGGCTACCCCGATCCCAACCCCCCCAACGGCCCGGTCGCGGGGGTGCAGGCCACCACGCCGACGCCGGTGCCCGGCGCCGACGACTTCAACAATGGGGCCAACCTCAAGCCGGTGACCTTTCCCGACGGGCTCCAGGTGCGGGACGTCAAGGTGGGCACGGATCAGGTCGTGAAGAAGAACGACGCCGTCAGCATCCAGTACACGGGGTGGCTGGCCGATGGGACCAAGTTCGACTCCAGCCGCGACCGGAACACGCCCTTCGACGTGACGATCGGGCAGGGGCAGGTGATCCCGGGCTGGGACGAGGGCGTGCCCGGCATGAAGGTCGGGGGGATCCGGCGCCTCACGATCCCGGCCGCTCTCGGATATGGCGACCAGGGGGCGCCACAGGGCTGCGGTACGGCCTCCGGCCAGCCCTGCACGATCCCGCCCGGGGCCACGCTGGTGTTCCTGATCGAGCTGGTGGCGGACAAGGGCCCCCCGCCCTCGCCGAGCCCGAGCCCCTCCCCTACCTAGGCGCCGGTCGTCGCGATCGGGCCGGTGACGGCGAAGTAGAGGACCAGGTACAGGAAGATCCAGACCACGTCGACGAAGTGCCAGTACAGGGTGATGGCGGCCGGCCCCACGTGGTTGGTGGCCGAGAACTGCCCCTTGAGGGCGCGCCCGAGGACCAGGCACAGCAGCACCAGGCCCCCGGCGACGTGGCCGCCGTGGAAGCCGGTCATCGTGAAGAAGGCGCTGGCGAACTGGTTGGTCGTGAAGTTGATGTGGGCGGTGGCGAACTCGTAAGCCTGGCCCAGCTCGAAGGCGAGGCCCAGCAGGATCGTGCTCACCCAGAGCCCGAGGAAGACCCGGCGCCCGCTGAACGGCCCCTGGGCGAGCAAGGCGACGATCGAGACCAGGGCCACCGCCGCCCCGAAGAAGCCGATCAGGCTGTCTCCCACCGCCCCGCCGGCGACCGCAAGCACGGAGAAGATGACCATCAGGACCAGCGCCACCCCCATCAGCGCAGCGCCCACCACCCCGCCCCGCCCCAGGCGCCCATCGTGGCGCAGCGCCTCCAGCCCGAAGTGGCAGGTCACACCGCTGGAGAGCAGCACCACGGTGTTGATGGTCGGCAGGGGCCAGACCTCGACCGCCTGGGTGCCGGGCGGCGGCCAGCCGGCGTGGGAGCCGACCATGTAGAAATACATGGCGAACAGGCTCCCGAAGAACATGATCTCGGAGCACAGGAAGATGTACATGCCCATGACACCGGCATGCAGGCTCCGGTACTGGGGCCCCTGGACCGGCGCCACGGCGACTGCCATCTAGGCGCTCTCCTCGATGTGGGCGTGGCCCGCGTGGCCGGTCTCGGCGGCCTCGGCCGGGTAGTAGCGGGTGTCCTCGACGATCACCCAGCCGATGACGCCGGTGAGGAAGATCGCGGCGCCGATCACGCCGATCACGATGTGGCCCCACAGGGGCATGAAGCCGAAGTTCACCAGCGCGAGGGCGAGGCCGAATACCCCGAGCGCGATCACGAACGGGAAGTTACTGCTGGGGAAGATGTGAATGCCCAGATGGTGGGCGCGCTCCTCGTAATCCACCTCGGGCGGCGAGTGGTCGACGGGAAGCTCGAAGTCGAAGCGGCTGGCCGCGGCCCGGGCGGGGTCGTGGTCGCGCCAGGCCTGAAAGGCGGCCGACGCGACCCGGCTGCTGGGCCAGAGGTGGAAGCCGCAGTTGCGGCAGTGCTCGAGGAAGCGCGGCGTCCGCAGCCCGCAGCGTGGACAGTCGATGGCCAAGGCGGGATTGTCGACATCGACATAGCGAGGCTTCGTCGCGGAGGCCACTGACCGGGATTCTAAACAGCCCGGCCCTCCCGGCCCCGGCCTCGCCCTTTCCTATACTTCTGCACGGATGACCCACCCCACAAAATCCGCGGTTTTGCGGGGGCCCCGGGGGAAGCACGGCCTTCCCCGCCTGCGGCTCCTGGCCGCCGCGACGGTGCTGGTGGCGGCCGCGGCGGTGGCCTTCGCCCTGCCCGCGCTGGCCGACCAGGGCGGTTCCGGCATCTCGCCGTTCCTGCCCCAGGCTGACTCTCCCAACGGGCGCAACCTCTGGAACCTCTACAACTGGATCTCGATCCCGGCGATCGTGATCTTCGTCGGTGTGGAGGCGGCCCTGCTGGTCATCATCGTCCGCTTCCGGCGCAGTGTGCGGCCGCCCGGGTTCGTGCCTCCCCAGTGGCACGGGCATCCGGTGATCGAGGTGGTCTGGACCGTGATCCCGCTGATCGTGATCGGGATCATCGGGGTCCTCTCCTTCGTGGAGCTCCAGAACGACTTCACCAAGCGCACCGACGCCCAGACCCAGATGGACATCACGATCACCGGCTTCCAGTTCGGCTGGCGCTACGACTACCAGCCGGATGGTGTCCAGGTCGTCTCCAACGGCAACCAGGCGACCCCGATGGTGGTGCCGGTCGACACCCTGATCCGGATCCGCACCCAGAGCCAGGACGTGATCCATTCCTGGTGGGTCCCCTACCTGATGGGCAAGACCGACGCCGTGCCCGGCTACGACAACTACACCTGGATCCAGCCCCAGAAGGTCGGCCTTTACCGCGGCGAGTGCGCCGAGCTCTGTGGCGCCGGGCACTCCACCATGCAGATTCTCGTCAAGGTTGTCAGCCAGGACGACTACCGGGCCTGGGTCCAGCAGCAGAAGACGCAGCCCTCGCCGTCGCCGTCCGTGAAAGTCTCGAAGACCGCATCGGGCGCCTTCACGGCTTCCCCGAGTCCGTCACCCAGCAAGTAAGGTAGGAGTTCAGATGGCAACGGTTGCCGCGCCGCCGCGACCCAAGGCTTACGACCAGACCTTCTTCGCCCCGGTCTCGATCTGGCTCACCACCACCGATCACAAGCTGATCGGGATCATGTACATGTTCACGGGCATCGCCTCGTTCATCGTGGCGGGAATCTTCGCGCTGATCATGCGCGTCCAGCTGTCGCAGCCGAACCTCAACATCATCAACGCCGAGCTCTACAACCAGCTGGTATCCGCGCACGGGACGACGATGATCTTCTTCTTCGTCACCATCTTCCTGACCGGCATCGCCAACTACATGGTGCCGATCATGGTGGGCGCTCGGGACATGGCCTTCCCGCGGCTCAACCTGCTCGGGTTCTGGCTGATCCCGATGTCGATCTTCATCTATTACGCGGGGTTCTTCACGGGCGGCGCGCTCAACGCCGGCTGGACCGGCTACCCGCCTCTGACCGAGCTCAAGTACAACCCCGGCACGGGGGTCGACCTCTGGGTCTTCAGCCTCGCCATCTGGGGTGTGTCAGGGATCATGGCGTCGACCAACTTCCTGACCACGATCGTGGCGCTGCGCGCGCCCGGGATGAAGCTCACCCGGCTGCCGCTCTTCGTCTGGGCGCAGATCTCGACCTCGATCCTGCTGCTGATCGTGGGCTCGCCGCTGGTGGCGGTCCTGGTGCTGCTCGAGTTCGACCGCCAGTTCGGCACCCACTTCTTCACGACCGACGGGCGCCCGGTGCTCTTCCAGCACCTGTTCTGGTTCTTCGGGCACCCCGAGGTCTACATCATGATCCTGCCCGGTTTCGGCATGATCTCCGAGATCATCCCGGTCTTCTCCAAGAAGCCGATCTTCGGATACAGCACCATGGTCGCCGCCCTGTTCGGCATCGTGTTCCTGTCGATGGCGGTGTGGGCGCACCACATGTTCACGGTCGGCATGAACATCTATGTCGAGACCTTCTTCATGGTCATGACGATGCTGATCGCGGTGCCCACCGGCATCAAGTTCTTCAACTGGATCGCGACCGCCTGGTCGGGCTCGGTTGAATTCACGCTGCCCATGAAGTTCGCATTCGGCTTCCTGGCCACCTTCCTGATCGGCGGCATCACCGGCGTCTACCTGTCCTCGGTGCCGGTCGACACCCAGCTCCACCAGAGCTACTACGTGGTCGCGCACCTGCACTACGTGCTCTTCGGCGGGGCCGTGTTCACCATCTTCGCCGGCCTCTACTACTGGTTTCCCAAGATCACCGGCCGCCTGCTCAACACGACGCTCGGGGAGTGGAACTTCTGGACCCTGTTCGTGGGCTTCAACGGGACCTTCCTGGTCATGCACACGCTCGGGCTGGAAGGGATGCCGCGGCGCATCGTGACCTACAACGGCGGCTACGGCGAGGAGGGCTGGGGGACGGTCAACGTGATCATCACGATCTCCTCCTTCCTGCTTGCCTTCTCGGTGCTGCTGTTCTTGATCAACGTGATCTGGAGCCATCGCAACGGGGAGCTCGCCGGTGACGACCCCTGGGAGGGCAACAGCCTGGAGTGGGCCACCACCTCACCCCCGCCGCCCTACAACTTCGACCAGGTGGCGCCCGTACGCAGCTTCATGCCGATGCGCGACATCCGGGCCGGACGGATGGCCGCGGCGGTGGTAGCCGACCCCAGCCCGACCTAGGCCTCAGACCCCGGCGGACAGCGTCGACATCAGCCAGGCCGCAACCTCGGCCGCCGGCTTGACCGCGGTCACGTGCCCGACTCCCTGGCCCGCGTACAGGGCCGCCTGGCGGGGATCGCCGGCGAAGGCGCGAGCGGGCGGCGCGACCGGCCAGGCGCCCTCCTCCTGGGGGGCAACCGCCCTGGCCGCCTCGTAGGCCGACCGCAGCACGCGGTGGGGCGCGTCCGGCCAGCCGCCGCCGAAGGCCTCGGTCAGCTGGGTGTCCTCGGCCTGGGCAAAGAGCAGCGCCTGTTTGTACTCGTCATGGGCGTCGCACTCGTCGGTGGCCACGAAGGCGGTCCCCACCCGCACGGCGGCGGCGCCCGCCGCCAGCACGCCGGCCACGGTTCTGGGGTGCGCGATGCCGCCGCTCGCGATCACCGGCACCTGGACCCGGTCCAGGACGGCGGCCAGCAGCGGGAGCAGGCCCACCCGGCCGCGCACGTGGCCCCCGGCCTCGACGCCCTGCGCCACCACCAGGTCGGCGCCCGCGCGCTCCGCCGCGACCGCCTCCTCGGCGGAGCCCACCTGCCAGGCCACCAGCGCGCCCTCGGCCTGCGCGGGCTTGATCAGCTCAGCGTCGGGCTCGGCCCAGAAGAACTCGATCACGCGCGCCCGCCGGGCCGCCGCCACCACCTCCTCCACCAGCGCGCGGTCGGGCCGGGTGAAGTTGATGCCGCGAGCCCCGGCAATCTCGTCGAAGGCAGGTGTCAGCAGGTGGCTTGTGACCATGCCCAGCCCACCGGCCCCGCTCACGGCACGCGCGAGCTCGACCGAGCCGACGCCGCCCAGCGCCGCCAGCTGCAGCGGCAGCGGGCAGCCGACCAGTTCCGTGAAGCGGGTGATCATCGCAGTCCAAGCACCTCCTCGGGATCCCCGGCCTCCGAGTCCCGCGCCACCCAGCGGAAGAAGATCACGATGGCCGCGACAAGATACGACGTCTTGCCGATCAGCTGGAGCACGGTTCCCGCCACGTTCTGATCTATAACGGCGTCCCAGCCCGGAACCAGTATCGGAGCGTGGCGGTAGAAGTCGTAGAACGGCACCCGGGAGAACTGGAGCACGATCGCCACCCCGTCCTGGGGGAAGGTGCCCACCAGCAGGTAGGCCAGCTTGCCGATCTCGCCCAGCTGCCAGCGCGACTGCGCCGAGGTGGCCTCCAGCACCGGCCACCAGAAGAGCACGCCCGAGGCGATGAAGGTCAGGTGCTCGAAGATGTGAACGCTCTCGTTCTCGGTGGCGTCGTAGAGCGGCGGCAGGTGCCAGCCGATCATCACGGCGGCGGCCAGGACCTGGGCGGGAACCGGTTCCGTAAGCACCCGAGCTCCCGGCACCCGCGCCAGCGTGGCCGCCATGCTGGGGCTCAACCCGAGCAAGAGCAGCGGGGGCGCGACGATTCCCAGGAGCACGTGCTGGAACATGTGGACGCTCTGCAGGTAGTGGTCACTGAGCGTGTCGATCGGGGTCTCCAGCGCGATCCAGAGCAGGACCACGCCGGCGATGTAGGAGATACCGCGGAGGGTGGTGAAGTCGTCGCGTCCGCGCCCCAACGCCGCGTACCCGATCACGAGGGCCGCGAGGCCCGCGTAGACCGAGGGGTCGAAGGGCCAGGTCAGCTGCTAGTGCGCCTCGCTGAGGTGCTCGTCGACGGGCTCGGTCTCCTCCCCGACTCGGTTCAGACGGTCGTGGCGGATCACCCAGTAGCCGATTCCGACCACGGCCAACCCCGCCGCCAGGAACACGGTGCCGAAAAGCAGGTTGGCGAACGGCCACTCGCCGTACAGGTAGCCCACGGGCCCATTATCCGGCCCTCCGTACCCGAGTGTCCGGCTCTGGAGGCATCGCCGGCATATCGCGGCTCCGGAACCCGATGCCAGCGTCAGGGGGCCCGCCCTGCGTCGTCACGCACGTGGCGTGCGCTCCTCCTTGTGCCACCCCTTCCTTGGCCTCGGGCTCCGGACCGGCATCCTGCGGATGCCTGCCACGATCTGCTCGCCGAACCTCCAAAGCCGGACACTAGCAGCATCAACCTCGTCGACCTGGTGATCGCGGTCGCCGCGATCATCGGCATCGCCAACGGCTACCAGCGGGGCATCTGGCTCTCCGCCGCCCAGTACGCAGGACTGGTGGTGGGCGTGGTCGCGGGTGCCGCGCTGGCGCCCGGCATCGCCGACCTGCTGGGGCTCACGGACGCCCGCATCCGGTCCTTGGCCGCGGTCCTGGTGCTGATCGTCGGCGGCAGCCTGGGCTCCAGCTTCGGATACGTGGTCGCCGCTTTCGCCCGCCAACGGGTGGCGCGCGGGGTGGGACCCAGCCCGCCGGAGAGGGCGGGCGGAGCTCTGGTCTCCGGGCTGGCGGTGCTCTCGGTGATGTGGTTCCTCGGCCTGACCTTCGACCGCGGGCCGAGTCCAGAGCTGTCGCGCCTGGTCCAGGGGTCCAGCGTCCTGGGGGCGCTCGACTACTTCGCGCCCCGGCCGCCCGGATTCCTGTCGAGGGTCGAGCGAACGCTCGCGGGGGTGCCCTTCCCGCCGGCCTTCGCGGCCCTGCCCCCCGAGGTCCAGCCGCTGCCGCCGCCCGCCTCCATCGACACCCCAGGCGTCAACCGGGCGGCGGCGGCCACCTGGAAGGTGACCGGCCGCGGCTGCGGTGGCCTGGTCACGGGCAGCGGCTTCCCGATCGCGCCCCAGTACCTGGTCACCAACGCGCACGTCGTCTCCGGCACCAGCGGCACCCACGTTTTCCGAGATGACGGGACTTCGGCCGCGGCGTCGGTTGTCCTCTTCGACCCCGACCGGGACGTGGCCGTGCTGTATGTGCCCGGCGTGCGCTTCACCGTGCTGAGCACCGCCGCTGGCCAGCGCGGAACCCAGGGCGCGGTGATCGGCTACCCGGAGGGCGGGCGCCTGACCGAGGAGCCGGCGGTGATCGACACCCAGATCACCGCCAAGGGCCGCGACATCTACAACCAGAACCTGGTTGACCGCGAGATCTACATCCTGGAGTCGCACGTGGTGCCGGGAAACTCGGGCGGCCCGCTGGTCGACCTCAACGGTAGGGTGCTGGGCATCGTCTTCGCGGCGTCCAGCAGCAGCCCCAGCCAGGCCTACGCGCTGACCAACGACGAGATCGGCCCGGACGAGCAGACCGGCGCGCAGCGAACGGCCAGGATCGACACCACCCAGTACGCCTGCGCCGTATAACGCTCCGCTGCGCTCCGCTGCGCTTCGCTTCGCGGGAAGAACCTGCGAATCCTCCCGCGGACCTACCTCCCTTTGGTGCCGTGCAGTGTTCCCAACGTCTGGATCACGGACTCATACGGCCCGGCGTAGCCGGGCCTTACGGCCACTCTGGTATCCGGTTAGAACTTCTCCGCTTCGTCGATCAGGCGCTTCGCTTCGCGGGAAGAACCTGCGGTTCCTCCCGCGGACCTACCTCCCTTTGGTGCCGTGCAGTGTTCCCAACGTCTGGATCACGGACTCATACGGCCCGGCGTAGCCGGGCCTTACGGCCACTCTGGTATCCGGTTAGAACTTCTCCGCTTCGTCGATCAGCATCACCGGGATGCCGTCGTCGATCTTGTAACGCAGGCGGCAGTTCGGGCAGTCGAGGTGCCCGCCGCCGCCCTTCTCCTCCACCAGGTCCAGCTTGCCGTGGCACTTGGGACAGGCCAGGACTTCCAGCAACTCGGGGGAGATCACGCTCGTCATCGCGCTCGATCATAGCCCGCCCCACCCCTGCCCCTCCCCTGAGGCGAGGGGGATTCTTGCTAAGGTTGCAAGAATCTTGTTGGCGGTCGAACCCGGGCTCCGGGAGCGGAAGAAGCGCGAGACGCGCAGCCGGATCGTTGGCGCGGCGTTCGCTCTCTTCCAGTCGCGCGGCTACGACCAGACCACGCTTCAGCAGATCGCGGAGCGCGCCGAGGTGGCGCCGCGCACGGTCTCCAACTACTTCGCGCAGAAGGTGGACCTGCTGGTCGCCTACCGCGAAGACATGCTGGCGGTGGTGGAGGCCGAGCTCGGCCAGGCCGCGGGCCGCGCCCCGCTGGCAGCAGTCCGCGAGGCACTGGTGGCCGTGGCCCTGGCCAACGAGCGCCATCCCAACGGCCGCCTGGCGCAGCGCCTGCTCCTCCGCCACGCCTCGTACCGCGCGCTGGACGCGATCCAGGAGCGCTTCCGCGCCGACCTCGCGCAGGCGCTGGCGGGAGCGCCGCTGCGACCCGGCGTCGACCTCGAGCTGGCGGTGCTGGCGCTGACGGCGGCGCACATGGCCGTGATCCAGCGCTGGGCGGCGCGGAGTGGCGGCTCGCTGGCCGGCCAGGTCGAGCGGCTGTTCGACCTCTGGACGCGGGGAGCGGTTGTGTGACCGGCACCGAGATCGTCAGCGGGTGGACACAGGCCGCGCGCACCCGGGCTCGCGGGTCCACTCTCTTTCCCCACCTGGCCCTCCTGCTCACGATCCTGGCCTGGTCGGCCAATGCCACCTTCGTGAAGGTCGGGGTGACCCACGTCCGGCCCCTGGCATTCACGACCGCGCGGTTCGCAGTGGGTGCTCTGGTGCTGGCCCTCTTCGCGCTGCTCGCGGGTCGCCGGCTGAACCAGCGGCCGCCCTGGAAGCTGCTGATCGCCGCGTCCATGTCCGGCTTCGTGCTGAACCAGCTCACCTTCACCTTCGCCCTCAGCCTGAGCACCGTGGTCGACGTCTCGCTGATCGTCGGACTGAGCCCTCTCCTGGCGGCCATCGTGCTCTTCGCCGCGGTGACTCGCCGGCGGCCGGCCCCGCGGCGCATGGCCGGGCTCCTGCTCGGCTTCGCTGGAGTCGTGCTGGTGATCGCGGCCGGCGCGCGCGGCGGCGGCGTGTCCCTGCTCGGCGACCTGGTGGCGCTGGGCACGCCGCTGACCTGGGCCGTCTATATGGTGGTCTCCGACCAGGCGGCCAAGCGCAGCGACGCCATCGTTTTCACCACCTGGTGCGTGGTCGCGGCCTTCCTGGTCTTCCTGCCGGCGGCCGGCGTCCAGGCACTGCACGGCCACGACGATTGGATCCCCGCACTGCCTTCGATCGCGTATTCGGGGGTGGTCGCGACCGGCCTGGCCTATGCGCTGTACGCCTGGGCGCTCCCGCGAGTCGGCGTGACCGAGACCTCGATGTACACCTACGTGCAGCCAGTGTGCGGGGTCGCGATCGGCGCACTCTTCCTGCACGAAGCGGTGGGCGCGGCGCAGGTCTTGGGCGGCGCCGCCATCCTGGTCGCCGCCTACCTCGGCAGCTGGTCGCGAGCCCGGCCCGTCCACGAATAAGGGCTCAGAAACAAGAAAAACCCCGCCGCTCGGGGCGGGCGAGGAGACTTGCATCTCCTCGCTCCTCCACCGAGCATGGCTGCGGGGGTGAGGTTCTGGTTATTCAGACCGAGCCAGGGTCTCCCGCGATATCCTTGGGTTTACCAAGCTCTCCGATTCCCTCCAGTCTTGAGAGCCCCTGTTGGTCCTCTTTTCGCCGGCCGTTGCCGCCCGACACCTTGCATATTACGCAGTTGGGGGCGCAGTGCAACCACTTAGCCGGACTATTTTGGGATAATTTCACCCTTAGTCCTTGGAAATTCCAAGGCCCGAAGGACGGCGCTCTGGAAAACCAAAGCACCCTGGCCCAGAAGCGCGTCATCCGTGTGCTCTTTTGGCGAGTGGCTGATCCCCAGGTGGCTGGGGACGAAGAGCATTCCCGCCGGAACCACCTCCGCCATCCGGCCCGCGTCGTGGCCGGCGCCACTCACCAACCGCCGCCAGGGCCGCCCGCTTTCGGCGCAGGCGGCTTCGACGGCCGCCACCAGGCGCGGGTCCATGGGTGCGGGCGGCACGGAGGACCTGGGCGTCATCCGGAACCCGCAGCCCGCCTCCTCGGCAGCCGCCGCCAGCTCCGCCCGCAGTGCTTCAGCGGCACGGCGCAGCGAGAGCGGGTCGAGGGCCCGCATCTCGACCACCAGGCGCGCCTCGCCAGGCACCACGTTGGCGGCCCCCGGCAGCAGCCGCAGCTCGCCGGCGTTGGCCACCATCTCGGCGTCGACGGACTGGACCAGCCGGCGCAGGCTGTGGATCAGGCGGCCCGCGGCCGCGCCCGCATCCTGGCGCATCGAATACGGAGTGGTGCCGGCGTGGTTGGCCGCGCCCTCGATCACCACGTCCCAGCGGTCGATGCCCACGATGCCCTCGACGACGCCCAGCTCCAGCCCTTCGGTCTCCAGCCGGGGACCCTGTTCGATGTGTAGCTCCAGGTAGCCGCTCAGCTCGGCGGCGTGCGGGCTGGCGCAGAGGTGGGTGCTGCCGCGCAGGCCGCCGCCCGCCCCCACGCCCTCCTCGTCGAAGAAGCTGACCACCTCCAGGCGCTCCGCGGCCGGGTGCCCGGCTTCGTGCAGCGAGCGCAGGACCTCGAGCCCCGCGATCACCCCATAGGCGCCATCCAGCCGGCCGCCGGCGGGCACGGTGTCGGTGTGGGACCCCAGCAGCAGCCAGGGGCCTCGGGAGCCCGGCACCCGGCCGAAGACGTTGCCGGCCTGGTCGGTGCGGGGCTCCAGGCCCACGGCCAGGATCCGGCTCGCCAGCCAGCGCCGCGCTTCGAGATCGGCCTCGGAGCCGGCGACCCGGTCCACCCCGCCGTCGGGGCGGCCGCCGATCCGGGCCAGCTCGGCGAGGTCGCCGAGCAGGCGCTCAGCCGAGATGCGCGGCGTCAAAGGGAGTCCGCTCGATGAACCGGCCGTGCCCGGGATCGCCCACCAGGTCCCCGGCGCGTTCGTACACCAGGCGGCCCCGGCAGTAGGTGGCGGCCACCCGGCCGGCCAGCTCGAGGCCGGTAAAGGGTGAGAAGCCCGCCGCGCCGTGCAGCTCGGCATCGGTCAAAGGCCCCGATAGGCGGGGGTCGAAGAGGACCAGGTCGGCGTCGGCGCCCGCCTCGATGCGGCCCTTGCGCGGCCAGAGCCCGAAGACTCGGGCCGGCCCGCCAGCGGTGAGCCGGGCCAGGTCGGGCAGGCCGATCCGGCCGGATACCACTCCGAACGTATACAGCAGAGGGAGCAGCGTCTCGGTCCCGGGGATGCCGGGGCTGGCGACCTGGCGGAAGTCGGAGGTGTCGCCGCGCTGGGCGAGCGAGTAGCCGCAGTGGTCGCTGCCCAGCGCCTGCACCCCGCCGCCGGCCACGCGCTCCCACATCCCGGCCACCATCGCGGCCGGCCGGATCGGGGGCGTCATCAGGAAGCGCATCGCGTCAGGCCCTTCGTACACGCTGTCGTCCAGGCAGAGGAAGTGCGGGCAGGTCTCAGCGATCGCCGCCACGCCCGCCGCCCGGGCTTCGGCGACCAGGTCGACCGAGAGCGGGTTCGACAGGTGGACGAAGTAGATCGGACTGCCGGTGGCGCGCGCCAGGAAGATGCCCCGCGCGACCGCCTCCGCCTCCGCGACCGCCGGCCGAGCCTGGCCGTGGAAGGCGAGCGAGGTCTGGCCCGCCCGCTCCAGCTCCCGCCGCCGGCCCTGCAGCATGTCGTCGTTCTCGGCGTGCATCTGCACCAGCAGCCCGGCCTCGCCCGAGCGCTCCAGCAGCCGGTAGATGGTCCAGTCGTCCACGTAGAAGACCGTGCCCTTGTAGGTGGTATAGACCTTGGCGCTGGTAACCCCACCGTCGACCACGCGGTCGAGGTCACCCTCCCAGCCCTCGTCCAGCCGGGTCACGTTGAGGTGCAGGGCGTAGTCGACGCGGGAGCTGCCCAGCGCCTGCCGGTGCACTGCGTCGAGCGCCTGCTGGAAGCTATCGCCGGGGTGCTGGGTGGCGAAGTTGATGTAGGTGGTTACCCCGCCCGCCGCCGCGGCGGCGGTGCCGGCGGCGAAGTCGTCGGCGGCCGGGCCGCTGCCCGTGTCGAGCGCGAAGTGGGTGTGGGGGTCGATCACCCCCGGCAGGACGAGGAGACCGCCAGCCTCGACCACCGGCTCGCTGTCGTGCGGGCGGAGGGCGGCCGCGACCTCCACGATGCGCTCACCCTCGACGCGCACGTCGGCCGCTCCGGCCCCGGCCTCGGTCACAACCGTCCCACCGCGGATCAGCACATCCGTACGTTAGTGCCCGGCCCAAGGCGCATTCCCCGGGAAGTGCGTCCCCGCAGCGCGGCGGATGACCGCGTTCTCCGGGAAATGCGTTTTTTAGGCGCGCTCCTCGAAGAGGATTTCCTGGGCGCCCTCCCAGAGGATCTTGTGGCCGAGCGCGGCCAGGTCGGCGGCGCCCTCGGTGATGGTCGCGAAGTGGTTGCCCGCCAACTGGCCCATCTTGGACGCGAAGCAGGTGGCGCCGTAGGGAAACAGGATCTCGGTCTCACTGAGGCCGCCCGGGTAGAGCAGCAGCTGGCCGGCGGCCGGGTACGAGGTGGCGTTCTCGGGACCCAGGCCGAGGTCGAGCTCGCCGAAAGGGATCCAGGCCGACTCACCGCTCCAGCGGGCCTGGATTATCTTGGACCGCAGCGGCAGCAGGGTCCGGAAGGCGGCCACAGTCTGGGGGGCCGCCGCCGTCTCCAGGCGGGCCGCGAACTGGAAGCCGGCGGTCGTTATCCGGAGCACTTTTAAGAGTCTGGCATGAACCGGATGACCCTCTCCACCCACGTCCTCGACCTCGCCGCCGGCCGGCCGGCGGCCGGCGTGGGGGTGCTTCTGCTGAGCCCGGACGGCGAGAACGTGGGCGCGGGCGAGACCGACCAGGACGGGCGCTTTCGCTTCGAGGGCGACTTCGAGCCCGGCGACTACACCCTGCGCTTCGAGCTGGAGGGGATCACGCAGCTCTACGAGTCCATCAGCCTGCAGGCGCGCCTGCGCGAGGCGCGCCACTACCACCTGCCGGTGCTGGTCTCGCCCTTCGGCCTCTCCACCTACCGGGGCTCTTGAAGGCGAGCGAGCTGTTCGAGCCCTCGTCGCCGCTGGCGCGCAAGGCGGCCGCGCGCGGCGGCGACCCGGTGGCGGCGGCCGAGGCCGTGCTCCCCGAGCTGAGCGAGGCCGAGAAGGTGGCGACCCTCAACGCCCACCCCCGGATCGGGGCTCCCGCCGCGGCGCTGTCCGAGCACTCGCGCCGCGAGCAGGGCTCCGACCAGGACCCCGCGGTGCTGGCCGAGCTGGCCCGGCTCAATGCCGAGTACGAGCGGCGGTTCGGCTTCCGCTTCGTGGTCTTCGTCAACGGCCGGTCGCGCTCCCAGGTCCTGGAGGTGCTGCGGCAGCGGATCCAGCGCCCCCGCGAGCTCGAGATGCAGGAGGGGCTGGCGGCCATAATCGCGATCGCGAGGGATCGGGCCGCCAGGTGAAGTACGAGGTCGGCTACGGCAAGCACGAGATCTCCTTCTATCGTGCGCACGCCACCCCGCTGAGCGGTGTCGAGCCGATCCCGGAGTCCGATTTCACCGGGCGCTCCAACCTGCTGCTGGCCGGGGTGGCCACCATGGACGTCTTCGGCGACAACTTCCTGCCCTCCTACACCGAGGGCGACAACCGCGACGTGGTCGCCACCGACACTATGAAGAACTTCGTCTACGCGATGGCGCTGGAGTACCCGGGCGCCACCACCGAGGGGCTGGCGGCCTACCTGGCCCGCCGCTTCCTGGACACCTACCGCCACGTGCGCCGGGTCCGGGTCCGGATCGAGGAGATCCCGTTTCGGGACCTCAGCGACAAGCTCCTGGCGCCGGCCGGCGCCGACCGCGGCGCGGCCAGCGTCGACCTCGGCCGCGAGGGCCTCGTCGACGTCGAGTGCGGGCGCCTCGACCTGCGCCTGATCAAGCTCACGGGCAGCGCCTTCGCCGCCTTCCAGCGCGACCGCTTCACCACCCTCCCGGAGGTCCAGGACCGGCCCCTGCACATCTACCTGGACGTGCGCTGGCGCTACCTCGATCCCAAGGCGCCGCTAAGCGGGGAGGCGGGCGGTCTGGTCCCCTCCGAACAGGTGCGGGACCTCGTCGCCCACACCTTCGACCGCTTCGTGAGCATGTCCATCCAGCACCTGGTACACGAGATGGGCGAGCGCCTCCTCGAGCGTTTCCGATCGCTGTCGGAGGTCTCCTTCAGCGCCCAGAACCGGCTCTGGGACACCTCCGGCGTGTCCGAGCGCGACCCCAAGGTGCGCGTCTTCAGCAACCCAAAGCCCGCCCACGGGTATATAAGCCTGCGCATGGGACGCGATTAGGACGATGACGGCACTGGTCGAGCGTTGGGGGCGGACCGGGTTCGCGCTGGCGGCCGCCGTGATCTGGCTGCTGCCGATGGCCGCCTGGGCGGGCTCCGTCGACCTCTACCCCGGCCCCCGGCCCTGGATCGCCTTCGGCGTCGGGGTGGTGATGCTGGCCGTGTGGGTGGCGCTGGTGGTCTGGTCGCGGCGGGTGCCGGTCCCGCCGCGACCGCATCGCTTCGACGTCGCCGCGATGCGGGGTGACGAGCGACGGTGGCTGCTGGCCTTCGCGGCATGCGGTCTGGTCATCGTGGGCTGGCTCAACGGAGCCGCCACCGTCGACTGGTCGCTGCTCCATTGGAGCGCCGGGACCGCTGCCTTCGTGGCCGTCCTGACGGCGGTCCTCCTGGCGGCGGTGGCGGGCGCCGTGTTCAGCTGGCGGCGGGCGTCAGCCGCCTTTCGTGGTCGGCTGGGCCAGGATCCACAGTGACGTCATCGTGTAGCCGACCATCAACAGCAGCATCGGGTACTGGCTGAGAAGCGCGTTCTTGGCGCTGCGGAAGCGCTCGCCCGCACGCAGGTGCGCCAGGTACACCGCGATCACGTGCCCGATCACGATGAGGATCACCTGCACGTACCAGACCACCGCCGCGTTGGCCAGCACGTAGCTGACGCGATACCAGGTGAGACCGGGGATCAGCGGGATCAGGTTCTGGGAGTTGACCACCAGGTAGCTGTAGTTGTGGGCGGCGTTGTAGACGAGCGCGATCGGCACCAGCGTCAGCGCGAAGGCGCTCACGGTGACCGGCACGTCGACCTTCACGTATCCGAAGTAGATGACCAGCCGGATGATCAGCGTGAAGACGGTCAGGAAGACCAGCGTCAACCCGAGTATCCCCGCGCCCCGCACCAGGGCGAACCCGAGCGTGCCTAGGGGCGTCCAGACCGGCTCCAGCGCCGTGCTCAGGTCCTGCCACTGCTTGGTGGCGATCAGGCCGTCGAAGGCCAGTGAGCTCAGCGTCAGGATCACGAACACGACCCGGTCCCAGCCCGGCGGGTAAGGGCGGAGCAGGCCTGCGCCCCAGGGCCTGAGCGCGAGGCCCTTCTGGGTGCGCTCGACCGGTGAGAAGCGGCTGACGAGGTCGAAGAGCACGGTCAGGAACTCGACGCGCGAGAGCCAGGGCTGGCGTCCATATGTCAGCGTTCCCAGCAGGTTGAACAGGGCGTAGAGCAGCGCCAGCGTTCCGATCAGCTTGGGCTGGTTGGCCACCCCCGAGGCCAGCTCCAGGAAGACGAAGCCGTAGTAGAGGACGATCGCCGGCCAGACCCCCAGGCGCTCGGGCAGCCGGCGCGGCGGCGGGTCGTAGTAGCGGCGGACCAGGCCGTCCAGGGCCGCGAAGGGGTTGAGGTACTCCCACAGGTTGCCGACCAGGCCGGTGAGGATCACGAGGCCGGCCCAGAGGTAGATCCAGACCAGGTATTGGGCGGGGTTGAGGAACGGGTTGTTGTTGCCCAGCAGCCCGGTCAGGATCACGACCAGCAGCGCGGCCAGGCCGATCGTCCCCCCGATCCGGCGCGACCAGGGTGTGCGGTCGATGGCATCGAGCAGCCCGGCCCGCCAGGTCGGGTAGCGGATCGCGGTCGGCCCGACCTTGTCGCCCGCCAGCACCGCGACCATGACGAAGGAGATCACGACCACCCCGGCCGCGGCGTAGAGGTAGAGCGCCAGCGAGATGGGCAGGTCGTAGCGGGGCCCGAAGGCGTGCAGGAGCGCGGCGGCCAGGGTCATGGATTCACGGTGAGCTTGCCGATCTCGGTGCTCGTGTCCTCGATCTCGATCATGTGCTCGCCAGTCAGGTTGGCCGTGAAGGTGTGCGTCACCTTCTTGCCGGGCTCGCCCGCGAACTTGATGTCGTATTCGTGCAGGTGGATCTCCTCGGCTTTGTCTGTGGTGACGTTCATGGTCACGTGATCTCCCTGCTTCACGGTCAGGTCCGAGGGCGACATGGTGTTGCCGGTCACCGTGACGTCGAGCGTCCTATTGGCGCCGCCCCCGCCGGTGTTCCTGTAAATGAACAATCCCCCGACGATCACGAACACGGCCACCACCGCGGCCACGATGACGATGCGATTTCTAGGCACTCCGCTAGCTCCTCAAAACTTGATGGCGCGGGCATAGTTCGCCCGCCGAGTCTCGGCGCTGGACTTGAGGAACTAGTACGGAGGGGCGCGGCCCGGGCGGAGCCCAGGCTGCCGCCAACCGCGCAGGGCCGGGAGCGCGAAGGCGGCCGGCTGCGCGGCCGGCGCCAGCGCCAGCACCGGCAGCGCCGGCAGCCGGCGCAGGACGCGCACCGCCGGGCCCAGCGTCGCCGAGAGATGGCGCAGCGCAAGTGCCGCCACCAGCGCGACCGGGAGCTGCCCGGCCAGGCCGTAGCGGGCGGCGTCGAAGGACGAGGAGCCCTCGAGGAGCTCCTGCACGAAGTAGATCTCGAGCTGGGTGGCGGCGAGGGCAAGCACCACCCAGGCCAGCGGCCAGCCCGCACCGGCGCGCGGCGCGCGGCCGTTCAGCCGGCGAGCCGCGGCGATGGTGACGAGGGCGGCGACCAGGGCCGCGCCGAGCACGGCCAGGCTGCCCTCGAGGCCGGCGGCGAAGTAGGCGTGGCGGGGTCCCCCGGCCAGGCCGGTGCCCGGGGTGCGCAGCTGCGCCGCCAGCAGGTGGCCGAGCTGGGAGAGCGGGATCGCGCAGAGCGCGATCACCCAGAGGCGCCGAGCGCGTCTCACGAGATCAGGATAACCGCGCCCCGGCCATAGCCAATCCTGTGCTCGGGGGCGCTAGCCTATAGACCGCTTCAATGCTGTTCGTCCACATCGAGGGCTTTCTCGAGGTCGCCCGGCTGGGCAGCGTGAGCCGGGCGGCGGACGCCCTGTACGTGACCCAGCCGACCCTGACCGCCCGCCTGCACTCGCTGGAGCGGGACGTCGGCCACCAGCTCTTCGTGCGCACCCGCCACGGCATGCGGCTGACGGACGAAGGACGGGCCTTCCTGCCCTACGCCGAGCGCGCGGTGCGCGCTTTCCGGGACGGTCGCCGCGCGATCGAGGAGGTCAGCAGCGGCCTGGCGGGCCAGCTCCTGGTGGCGGTGGCGCCAGCGGCCAGCACCTACCTGTTGCCGGCGGTGCTGGAGCGCTTTGTGGCGCACCACCCGCGGGTCGAGATCGCGGTCCGCACCGGCCACTCCGAGGAGGTCCAGCAGCTGGTCCTCAAGGACGAGGTCCAGCTCGGCATCGGCCGCGCCATCAAGCACCCCGACGTGGAGCTGATCCCCTTCCACGAGGAGGAGCTGGTGCTGGTGGTGGCGCCAGGGCACCCCTTCGGGCGCCGCACCGACGTGGCCATGACCGATGTCGGCGCCCAGCAGCTGATCATGTTCGACCGCACCTCGAGCTACTACGAGATCACCCAGGCCGCGTTCCTGGCCGCCGGCGTCCAGACCCGCAGCATGATGGAGCTCGACAATATCGAGGCCGCCAAGAAGATGGTCGAGCGCGGCCTCGGGGTGGCCCTGCTGCCGCGGACCGCGGTCGACCGCGAGGTGGCGGCCGGCGCGCTGCGCCTGGTCGGGGTCACCGATGCGCCCGCCATGCGGCGCACCATCGTGGCCATGCGCAGGCGTGACGCGGGGCCGCCGAGCGGCCTGGTGGCCGCCTTCCTCAAGCTTCTCGTCAGTAAGCCGCAGCAAAGCTGATATTGAGTTTGTCAATCGCGGCCATTCGAACAAACGATCATGCATTCATAGAAACCTTTGATAACGTGAGGGTCATGGATAGCAACACCCGATTCACCGGGCCGCGAACGGCCGACCTGCGTGCCGAGTGCACGTGTCCTGAGCCGTGCGACTGCGACCACGACAACGACTGACCAGACTCTCCAAGGAGGGACCATGGAACTGAGGCCCACCCCGCTTCTACCCGACGGCTACCAGGTGCCGGCCAGCCGCTGGGAGAACCAGAGCACCCGCCTGCGCCGGATGATGAAGGAGCAGCCCTACGTCTTCGGCCCCGGCATCTTTGATCCGCACGGCGCCGAGCTCGTGATGTACTTCGGCTTCGACGCCGTCTACTTCAGCGGCTACTCGTTCGCGATCGGCCACCTGGGCACCACCGACATGGACATCTACTCCAGCGTCGAGATCGCCGACGGCGCCCGCCGGATCGTCAGCGGCTTGCGCAAGTTCCAGCTCACGATGGCCCTCGGCGATCCCGACCACAGTGTGCCTGGGATCCAGCTCGAGATCCCGCCCGTGGTCGCCGACATGGACGTCGGCTACGGCAACGTCTTCAACGTCCAGCGCACGACTGAGCTCTACGTCAATGCCGGCGTGGCGGCGGCCCACATCGAGGACCAGGTCATGCCCAAGCGCTGCGGCCACATCGCGGGCAAGGCGCTGGTCAGCGCCGACGAGTACATCGCCAAGCTCAAGATGATGCGGGCCGTCTCCGACGACCTGGGCGCGCGCGACTTCATCATCATCAGCCGCACCGACGGCGTGTCCGCGACCGAGGCGCCCGAGAGCAAGCGGGGCATCGACCTGGCCCTCGACCGCGCGCTGCGCTACCTCGACACCGGGATCCCCGACCTGCTCTGGTGCGAGTTCCCGACCGCCGAGCGCGGCCTCACCCAGCAGTTCCACGAGGAGGTGCGCAAGCGCTTCCCGGACGCGCGCTTCGCCTTCAACTACTCCTCGTCCTTCAAGTGGATGAACGAGAAGGACCCCATGACCTGGGACGAGCTGGGCGAGATGGGCGTCAAGTTCATCTTCATCACCCTGGCCGGCCAGCACGCCATGGGCTACGGGTTCAGCCAGCTCCTGCACGACCTCAAGGAGCAGAAGCAGGACGGTTACATCGCCCTCCAGCACAAGGAGCACGCGGGCAACGGCGAGGTGCCGACCAAGAGCCACCACCACTTCACGGGCGTGCCCTACCACCACAAGATGGGCGAGCTGCTCGGCATCAGCCACCGTTTTGGCTCCAAGGTCGATGGCAAGCTCTCCCGGGAGGCGGTCGTCTGAGCTGAACCGCTACTAGAGTGGCAGGGTGATCGACTTCGCGAGCCGGGTCGCGTTCGTGGTGCTGGGCGTGCTCGTGGTCAGTTCCGTAATCGCCGATCTGTTCTCCCAGGTGGTGGTGCCGCGGCCCTCGCGCGCCCGCTGGCGCATCTCGCGGATCATCTTTTCCCTGTCCTGGCGGAGCTGGCGCTGGTTCGCCCTGCGCTGGAACCCGGAGACGCGCGAGGACATGCTCGGCAGCTACGCCCCGGTGGCCGTGATCGGGCTGCTGGGCATCTGGGTCGTCCTGCTGGCGGTGGGCTATGGCTTCATCCTGTGGGGCCTCCGGGAGCAGACGCATCCCGAGCTGCGCTCCTATTGGGAAGCGCTCTACTTCTCGGGCACCTCGCTGCTGACCGTCGGTTTCGGTGACATCGTGGCCACCGCCGGCCTTTCCCGGATGGTGGTGCTGCTGGAGGCCGGGACCGGCCTGGGCACGGTGGCGCTGGTCATCTCCATGCTCTTCTCGCTCTATGCCGCCTTCCAGCGCCGGGAGGCGCTGGTGATCACCCTGGACGCCAGCGCCGGCGCGCCTCCCTCCGGCATCGCGCTGCTGGAAACGGTTCGCAAGTACAAGATGCCCGACCATCTCGATCGCACGTTCCAGGACTTCCGGATCTGGTCGGCGGAAGTCCTGGAATCGCACCTCGCCTATCCCACGCTGATCTGGTTCCGGTCGAACCACGACAACGAGTCCTGGATCAGCGCCCTGGGCGCGGTGATGGACGCCGCCACCATGCTCCTGACCACCATCGAGGGCGAGCCCAAGGGGCCGGCGGCGCTGATGTTCAAGGTCGGGGGGCACCTGGTCGAGGATCTGAGCCACCTGTTTGGCGATGGCCATGAGCACATCGCGGGCGTTGAGCGCTTCGAGTTCGACGAGGTCTGCCGGCGACTCGAAGCGGTGGGCTATCGCCTGCGCCCGGCAGACCAGGCCTGGGCGGAGTTCCAGGACCGGCGCGCCGAGTACGCGTCGCCGCTCAACGAGTTCGCGCGCCTGCTCGTGATCCCGCCGGCGCCCTGGATCGGCGACCGCTCCTACCTGCCCCATGCGCTGCGCGCCGCTCGAGATTGAACATCAGCCTCGAGGAGTTCAACCAGATCGGCAGGGACTTCCTCCCTGGGCTGCTGGGAGTCGAGTTCCTGGAGGTCGCGACCGGGCGCATGGTCTCCCGGCTGGACGTTGCGCAGCGGCACCACGCGCCCAACGGCTACCTGCACGCGGCCGCGGTGGTCGCGCTGGCCGACACCTCCTGCGGCTACGGCTGCCGGTTGAGCCTGCCCGAGGACGCCACCGGGTTCACCACCATCGAGCTCAAATCGAACTTCCTGGGCACGGTCCGGGAGGGCGGGATCCGCTGCGAGGCCCGGCTCGTGCACGGCGGGCGCAGCACTCAGGTCTGGGACGCGACCGTCAGCTCAGAGGCCAACGGGAAGCCGATCGCGCTCTTTCGCTGCACCCAGATGGTGCTCTACCAAAAAGCCCCGTCGCCGACCAGCACGTAGAGGATGGGGCCGATGCCCCAGATCAGGGTCACCAGCACCCAGACCACCTTCTTGCCGGTGCTGAGGTCGGCGCGGCCCGCGATGTTGATGAGGCAGAGGACGAAGGCGATCGGGTGCAGGAAGATCGCGAGCAGGATCTCGATCAGGAGCTTCACCGGGGCGGCATCCGAATGGCGCCGTCGAGGCGGATGGTCTCGCCGTTCAGCATCTGGTTCTCGACGATGTGCAGGGCCAGGGCGGCAAACTCGTCCGGCCTGCCGAGACGGCGCGGGTGCGGGACCACGGCCGCCAGCGACTGCCGGAACTCCTCTGACAGAGTGCCCAGGAGCGGCGTGTCGAAGGTGCCGGGCGCGATCGTGCAGACCCGGATCATGAGCGTCGCCAGGTCGCGGGCGGTGACGATGGTGAGCCCGACGATACCGGGCTTCGACGCTGAGTACGCGGCCTGGCCGACCTGGCCCTCGAAGGCCGCCACCGAGGCCGTGTTGATGATGACACCGCGCTCGCCCGCGACCGGCTCGGCCTCCGCCATCCTGGCGGCGCCCAGGCGGAGCACGTTGAAGGTGCCGACCAGGTTGACCTCGATCACCCGTTTGAAAGCGGCCAGGGGGTGCGGGCCGTCGCGCCCCACCACCCGGTGCGACGGCCCGATGCCGGCGCAGTTGACGACGATGCGCAGGTCCTCGACGGCGTCCACCGCGTGAGTCACGTCAGCTTCCGAGGTGACGTCGCCCGCGACGAACCGGCCGCCGAGCGCTGCCGCCTCGGCCTCGCCCTGGGAGCTGGGGAGGTCGACGATCACCACCTGGGCGCCCCTAGCCGCCAGGGCCTGGGCGGTGGCCAGTCCGAGCCCGGATGCGCCTCCGGTCACCAGCGCCCCGTGCCCGGCCGGATCCACACGGGCATAGTACGCAGGTGCCAGCCCGCCCCAGAGGGGAGCTCCCGCACCCCGCCGACCGCTGTCCCTACCAGCGGCCGTTCCGTGAGGACTTCACGGACTGCCGGGCGTACCTGCCGACGCAGTTCATTCCGCTGGACACGCGTCACCGTCCGCTGTCGCCGGTCTGGACCTGCTGGAACCTGGTGGTGCGCGTGCGGCTCGACCACCGCGACAGCTTCTACGGCGCCTGCGGGATCGGGGACGCCGCCGACCGCCGGCGTTGGGTGGCGGCGATCGACGCCCCCCGCGTCGAGCTGATGCGCTCCCTGCGCCGGCAGTTCATCCACGCCACGGAGTCGGAGTTCGCGGACTTCTGGGCGGCCAAGGCCGAGGCCGTGCAGGCCGCGGCCGGCGATCGCCCGGTCCGCGAGGACGGCGTTCGCGAGGCGGCGCGCCGGCTCCACGATGCCTTCGACGCCTTCTTCAAAACCCACGTCCAGGACCTGGAGGCGCTGGGCATGGCGCGCGCTCTCTCGCTGGAGATCGTCGACGCCTGGCTGGGCATCATGGTCGCCCGCGAGTCGGGAGCGGCCGACTGGCGCCTGCCGGCGGAGCTGGTGGCGCGACTTCCCCCTCACGCGCGCCCCTTCTACGCGTGGAACAGCGACAGCTAGTCGACCTGATCCGGCCCGCGCTGGCCGGCGCGGAACCGGACGGCGCGTGGGCCGACCTGGGCGCCGGTGAGGGCAACTTCACGGTCGCCCTGAGCGCGCTGCTGCCCGCGGCCTCGCTCACGGCGGTCGACCAGGACGGCGGCGCGCTCGACCGCCTCAGCCGGCGGCTGCCTGAGGCCCGGGTGCTGCGCGCCGACTTCCGGCGGCCGCTGCCGCTGAGCGACCTCGACGGCCTGCTGGCCGCCAATGCCCTCCATTTCGTGCGCGACCGGCGGCCGGTCCTGGAGCTGCTGGCCACCTACTTGAAGCCGGGCGGCCGGTTGGTGGTGGTCGAGTACGGGGCCGACCGCGGCAATCCCTGGGTGCCGCACCCCTTCTCGTTCGCGACCTGGGAGCGGATGGCCGCCGAGGCCGGCTTCGTCGACGTGCGCCTGGCGGGATCGCTGCCCAGCCGCTTTCTGGGCTCGATGTACTGCGCCTGGTGCCTGAAGGCCGGCTAGGCAGTGCCACGTTCTCCCCCCGCAACGCGGGGGGAGGTTGGAGGCGGGATCCCAACCTTAACGAGCTGGATTGCCCGTCGATGGCGAGCACCACGGCGAGCAGTTGGCTTACGACGCGAGGCGAGATCGCTGGCTTGGTGGGATCGGCTTTCGCGTGCTCAGGTTCTGGGTTGCCGAGGTCGACCAGAACATCGAGAGCATCATCGAAACCATCACGGAGGCCCTCTGTTGGATTCCCCCTCAAACCCCCCACCTACCTCCCCCCGCATCGCGGGGGGAGGACTATTGCCCTTAGGCGGCTCCCGCGACGACCGCCATCAGGTCACTGCGCAGGCGCTTCTCCGACTCGGAGCGCATCCGTGCGCTGACCGTGGGATTCGCCTCCAGAGCGCGGAACTGCTCGATGCCGGCGACCAGCGCACGCAGCGGCGCGGCGGCGACGACGGTCGCGGAAGCACCCAGCCCGTCCAGCATGCTGGTGGCGCCGAAGTGGCCGCCGGGCCCGATGCTGCGGCGTTCCCGACCCTGGATGGAGACCCTGGCCTCGCCCTCGACCACCAGCCAGAAGGCGGTGTTGCGCTTGCCCTCGCTGACCAGGACCGTGCCCACGGGCACCCTGACCTCGTCGAGGTTGGCTGCCAGCAGGCTCAGCTCCTTCTGGGAGAGGCCGCTGAACAGGGAGGATCGCCGCAGGTCGGAGAGCTTGCTTGCGTTGCCGCCCGGCCGCGCGAAGAGACGCTGGATACCGATGCTGTTGACCATCACATCTCCTACAACACCCGAAATCTGTGCAACGGCTGCAATATTTCAGGCGACGCGGGGAGCCTCAGGTCAGGCCGTACGTCCCCCGCGCGAAGAGGTGTTGGGCGCCACCAGGCCGGCGGAGCGCGCAAGGGCCAGGTTGGCGTTGACACGGCGGACCAGCTGGGTGATGTCGACCGGTTTGGTGATGTAGTCGGCGCAGCCGGCGTCGAATACCTCGTCGGCCATCTCCGGCATGGCGTGGGCGGTCAGCGCGACCACCGGCACGTCTTGCAGCCGAGGGTCCTCGCGGATGTTTCGCACCAGCTCGAGGCCGCTCTCGCCGTGCAGGTCGACGTCGGTGATCACCAGGTCCGGATGCTCCAGCTCGAGCAGCTCACGAGCGTCGATCAGGCTGGCCGCGGCGAGTATCCGATGGCCGGCGTCCTCGAGGACGGTGCGCGTGAGCAGCATGTTGGCGGGGTCGTCCTCCACGAGGAGGATCAGAGCCCCGGCTCCCTCCAGCATCTCGCCCGCCATTGTAAAGTATGCAGGACGAGTTTGAACTCGGTTAAGCGTCAAGCAACATGCTTGACGTGGCTGCCACGCGTGCGTTTCACTTAGCGCATCGCGGCCCCTCTCCAGGTGGCCGCCCACATTGGAGAGGCGAAGATGCGCAGATTGTTCATCGCGGCCGTTTTGGCGCTGTCCGGAATTGCCATGACCATCGTTACCGTGTCGGCTGACTCGCCGCCAGGGTGGTGCTGCTAGGCCGAATCGACCGTATACTGGCGCCGGGATGGTCCACACCGAGGCCCGGCGCCAGCGGCTACCTGGGGTTGACATCCGGCCGGGCGCCGTCAAGCAGGCTCGGTCCGAGACGGGGCTCAGCCTCGCCGACATAGCCGGCGGGCGCGTCACGCGCGCGGCCATCCACCTGATCGAGAACGGACGGTCGCGACCGTCGATGCCGGTGCTGGAGATGATCGCCGAGCGGACGGGCCGCCCGGTCTCCTGGTTCCTGGCGCCGGGCGGGCGCAAGAGCGCCGCCGACCTGGAGCTGGAGGCGCGAATCAGTGAGCTGGAGCAGCTCGCCACCGCCCAGGACTATCCGGCGGTGAAGGCGCTCGCCACGGAGCTTCTCGGCCAAGCCTTGGGCGACTCCTTCGAGGCCCGGGTCCGCTACTTCCTGGGCCGGGCCCTGGTCCGCCTGTACGAAGCGAATGACGCCCTGGCCCATCTCGCGCGTGCGCGCGCCATCTTTGAGGCGCTGGACGACAACTGGATGGTGGTCGAGTGCATGGACTGGACGGCCGGGGCCATGTACCTGCGGGAGGACCCCGGCGGCCTCTTGCTGCAGGAGGACGCGCTGCGCCTGTGCCGGTCGCTCGACCCAATGCCGATCCACACCGAAGTCCGCCTCATGACCAATCTGGCAACGGTCTACACCGAGCGCCGCGAATGGTCGAAGGCGGTCAAGATGTACGAGCAGGTAGTCAGCAAGGGCCGCGATCTCCAGGACATGGGCCGCCTGGCCCGCGTCTACGCCGGCCTGGGCATCGCCTACCGCAACCTGGGCGACATGACGCGTGCGGTGAGCTTCACCCAGAAGGCGTCGGCCTTTCAGTCCCTCCAGCAGGACAAGGCTGCGCTCACCAAGGTGGAGCTGGAATTGGCTTTGCTCCTGATCCGGCACGGTGACCTGGCATCGGCCGAGACTCATCTCAACAAGGCGCTCGAGAGCTGCCTGCTGAACGACCTCGAACCCGAGCGCAATCGGGTCCTGCTGGGGATGGCCGAGCTGCATCTCAATCGCGGTGACTACGAACGGGCAGGGCGCCTGGCGCAGGACGCCACGCGCGAGGCCGAGCGCGCTGGTCTGGAGCCGACCGCCGGCGAAGGGCATGTCGCCCTGGGCCGGGTCCGGGCCAAATCCGGGGATGACAGCGGCGCTGACCGCGAGTTCGCCCAGGCGCTTCGGATCTTCACCAAGCTGGATGAGGCGGAGTGGTTGGTCGAGACCCACCACGCCTACGCCCAGGTGCTCAAGGAGCGCGGCGATCCGGCCGCCGCCCTCGAGCAGCTGGAGGCTGCGATGGCGATCACCCGGCCCGGCCTGGCGGCACGGGCGGCCAAACCTGCCGCGCGGCGGGGAGCCAACCCGGCCTAACGCACCGAGCCGACTAATATCGTCGGTTCGATGGGCCTCTCGACGCTCCATCTCGCCCTGGTCCGGCTTCGCCACCAGTGGCTTCTGGCCGCCGCCCAGGCACTGGGGCTGGTAGCGGCGGTTGCGCTGGCGGTCACCGTGCCCCTGGTGCAGTCGATCGCCTCCGAGGCGGGCCTGCATTCGGTGGTCGAGAACCTGGGCAGCAAGGGCTTCGTCACCATCGAGCAGTTCAACGTCGGCACGGCGGCCGCCTACGACGGCTTTCAGAAGGACTCGGCGGGGCGGGTGCGGGCCCAGGTCGGAGACCAGCTCTCCCCCACCGCGCGCTACGCGGAAGGCCCGCGCCAGCCTCCCTACATGCTGAACGGCAAGCCCTGGGTGATCGACGACGGGCCGCAGCCAGACATCGCCAGCTGGGAGCAGCTGCAGCAGCACGTGGTGCTCACGAGCGGCGCACCCGCGCCGGATACGCGGGCCGCGGACGGCAGCTACAGCTTCACGGTCTCGGCTGACGCGGCGCGCGATTTCACCTGGAAGGCCGGCGACCTCGTCTGCTTCAACCGGCCGCCCAACCCGAGCTTCCGCGTCGACTGGTGCGGCCGGCTCACCGGCATCTGGGAACCGATGGCCGCGCGCGACCCCTACTGGTCGGGGACGGTCCCCGGGCACAGCATCATGCTTGGCCGCGCCTCCTATTTCGACCTGGTGACGTATCTGACCCGGCTCGGCCGCGCGGGAGGCGCCACCGGCTCGACGGCCGCCCAGTCCTGGCAGCCTTCGCTCAGCCACCTGCACGCGCCCCAGATCACCGCCTTCGCCAACGAGATCAACCGGCTGCGCGGGATCTTCGCGGTGCAGCGCGACGGGCTCTTCTCGACCGGGATCGACGTCGGGGTCAAGGACTTCCGCGACCGCTACCAGGTGGCGTCCTTCACGATCGAGATGGTCGCGGCGGCGCTGCTCGTGATCGCCCTCTACTCGGTCGGCTTCGTGGCCGGCCAGTTCCTGGACGCCCAGGCGCCGAGCCTGGCGGTGCTCCGCGGGCGGGGCTGGTCGCGGCGGCGGGTGTGGGCGCTCCTGATCCTGCAGTTCGGGCTGCTCGCGATCGTCGCGGTGCCGGCCGGGCTGGCCGCCGCCTACCTGCTGTCGCGATGGTTGGGGGCCGCCCTCTTCGGCGGCGCCTCCCCCAACCTCGACTCGTCCGACCTCGCCGCCTTGACACCCTTCGCCGCCCTGCTCGCGGTCGCGGTCGCGGGCATCCTGGCCGCCCTGGCGGTGATCGCCGCCGGCTACGGCCGGGTCCGGCGCAGCGTGCTCGCGGTGCGGCGGGGTCGCGGCCGGCAGGAGGAGCGCCCGTGGTGGCGGTGGCGCAACCTCGACCTGCTGGGCGCGGCGCTGGCGGTTCCTCTGCTGGCGGAGGTCCAGCTGCGCGGGAGCGGCTCGGTGCGGGCGGCGTCGGCGGCCAGCTCCAACGACCCCCTCGGCATCGTCCTCCCCGCCCTCGCGCTCGCCCTGCTGGCGGTGGCGTCGCTGCGCCTGCTCCCGGTGGCGGCGGCGCTCGTGCGGCGGCTGGCACGCGGGCTGCCCGGCGGCCTGGCCGCCTGGCAGCTGGAGCGCCAGCCGGTGCAGCACGCGCGCCTGGCCGTGCTGATGAGCTTCGCGGTCGCGGTCGGCCTGTTCTCGACCATCTATGCCTCCACCGAGCGCGCCAACACCGCCGACCGCGCCGCCTATCAGTCCGGCGCCGACGTGCGGGTGCTCCTGACCGGCTTCAACACGACGCCGCCCAACGTCGAGGGTGCGGTGGCCGGGCTCTCCGGCGTGTCCCAGACCAGCACCGCGTTCCGGGGCGAGGGCTCTCCCGGGCGCACCAACCTCAACGCCACCGTCCTGGCCATCGATCCCGGGACCTTCCGCGACGTGGCCTGGACCCGCGGCGACCTGGCGGCCGAGCCCATGGACCGGTTGGAGCAGAAACTAGTCGACCTCGATCCGGACGGCTTACGCCTGGGCGGCCAGCCCGTCCAGCTGGCGATGTGGGTATGGAGCTCCGGGCTCGGCGGCGAGCTGGGCGTCGACCTCATCGACGCCTCCGGACGCGCCTGCTCCTGCTCCATGGGGTCTCTGAACTTCACCGGCGAGCGGATCCTCAACGCACCCCTGGCCTTCTCAGCTCCCCCGCGCTACCCGCTCCGCCTGCGCGGCTTCCGCGTCCACACCAGCAACGACGGCCCGCACGACGGCGAGCTCGCGCTCAGCGACCTGCGCTCGGTGGCCGCGGACGGCTCGACCCAGGTGATCGAGTCCTTCGAGACCCGCACCGGCTGGTGGCAGGAGTCGCAGGGGCCGATCAGCGACACCTTCGACCTGATCCCCGGGCCGGCGCACCCACGGGCGGGCCGCCCGACCTCGACCCTGCCCGCGCACCTCTTCCGGGGGACGCTGGTCATCCAGCCGGCGCCCAGCGACCTGGCGCTGCCCGCCCTGGTCTCGGCTCAGACGCTGGACCGGCTGGGGGTGGGCCTGGGCCAGGCGTTTCCGATGCACGTCGACACCGTGGTCGTATACGTGCTGGCCGTCGGCGTCGTCGACTACTTCCCGACGCTCTACCCCGGGCAGGACAACTTCCTGGTGCTGCCCCGCGACTCCCTGCTCGACCGCCTCGGCCACGAGCACTATTCCCTGGCCTGGCCCAACGAGGCGTGGCTCAAGTTCAAGGGCGATCCGGCGCCCGCCGTCAAGCAACTGCGCTCCGCGACCGACCTGGTCGACCTGGAGGTCCGCGGCACTCTCCTCGCCGCCGCGCTCGGCGACCCTCTCCGGAAGGCCCTCCAGGCCACCCTCACGATCGGTTTCGTGGCCGCGCTGGCGATGGCGGTGGTGGGCTTCGGGCTTCGCTTCCTGGTCGCCGCGCGCGACCGGCACAGCGAGTACGCGATCCTGCAGGCGAACGGGATGCCGCCGCGCCTGGTCCAGCGCAGCCTGGCCGCGGAGCAGGCCGTCCTCCTGCTCTACAGCGTGATCGTCGGCACGGCGCTAGCGCTCCTGATGGCCTGGACGATCCTGCCCTCGGTGCAGGTCAGCGCCGACCTCACCGACCTGGTCCCGCCCACGGTGGTGCGCTTCGATCCTCTCGCGGCCGGGCTGGTGGTGGCCGTGGTGCTGGCGGTGGCCTTCGCGGCCGGCCAGCTCGCGAGCCGCCTGGGCGGCCGCTTCCGGCTGCTGGAAGAGCTGAGGTCGCTGGGATGACCAGATTGCCGGAGACCATCGTGGAGTGCGAGGGCCTGGTCCACATCTACAAGACCGCCGAGCTCGAGGTGGTCGCACTGCAGGGCCTGGACCTGGAGCTCAGGCAGGGGGAGACGATCGCCATCGCGGGCCGCTCGGGCAGCGGCAAGACCACGCTCATGAACATCCTGGCGGGGGCCGAGCCGCCGACCGCCGGCCGCGCCCGGGTGGCCGGCCACGATCTGGCGCGGATGCCGGAGCCCGAGCGGGAGCGCTACCGGCGCCAGGTCGTCGGCTACGTCTGGCAGCACTCCCGGGTCAACCTCTGGCCGGAGCTCACGGCCGCCGAGAACGTGCAGGTGCCCATGCTGTCGGGCGGGATTCCGGGCCGCGAGCACGCGCGTCGCGCGCGCCGGCTCCTGGAGGCCATGGTGCTGGCCGAGCACGCCGACCGCCGGCCGGCGCAGCTCTCCGGCGGCGAGAACCAGCGCCTGGCCCTGGCGGTGGCGCTCGCCAACCAGCCCGCGCTGCTCCTGGCCGACGAGCCCACCGCGGAGCTCGACAGCACCACCGCGCGCGGCCTGCTGGGCGACCTGGCGACGCTGCTCAAGGACACCGGGACCAGCGCCATCATGGTCACCCACGACCGCCAGCTCGAGCAGTTCGTCGACCGCGTGATCCAGATCCGCGACGGGCGCACCAGCACGGAGACGCGCTGGCGCGAGACCGAGGCCGGCTACGCCTCCGACGAGCTGGTGATCATGGACCGCGCCGGGCGCCTGCAGCTGCCGCGCGCCCACGTCGAGAAGCTGGGGCTGCGCGAACGCGTCCGCGTGCACGTGGAGGACGACCACCTGAGGATTTATCCCGAGGGGGGCGGGCGGGGGGAAGGGCTTGGCCCGGCCCGCCCGAGGGGGGACTCCCCCCAGGCCCCAGATGGGTGAAGTGGTGGTGGCGCGGGGGCTGTCCCGGCGGTTCCAGGCCGGCGGCCGCTCCGTGGAGGCGGTCAGGGACGCCGACCTCGAAGTCCGCGATGGCGAGATGGTGGTGCTGCTCGGGCGCTCCGGCGCCGGCAAGTCGACACTGCTGTCGCTGATCGGGGGGCTCGATCACCCCGACGCGGGCACGCTCATGGTCGCCGGGCTGGACGTCCCGGCGCTGCGGGGCCCCGAGCTCGACCGCTTCCTCCAGCAGACGGTGGGCTGGATCTTCCAGACCGCCGGGCTGCTGCCGCTGCTGACCGCGGCCGAGAACGTCTCCCTGGCTTTGCGCGTGAGCGGGGAATCGGAGGCGGCGTCGATGAAGGCGGCGCTGACCGCCCTGGAGTCCGTGGGGCTAGCCGCGCGCGCCGATCACCGCGGCAACGAGCTCTCGGGCGGCGAGCAGCAGCGGGTGGCGGTGGCGCGGGCGCTGATCAAGGCGCCCCACCTGCTGCTGGCCGACGAGCCCACCGCCCAGCTCGACACCGAGACCTCGCGCAGCATCATCGCCCTCCTCCGCGAGGCCGCCGACTCGGGCACCGCGATCCTGTTCGCCACCCATGACGAGTCGGCTGCCGAGCTGGCGGACCGCGTCGTTCACATGGAGGACGGGGTGCTTACGCCTTTGCGCGGCCCACTGGCTTCGGCCGGTACCCGCTGAAGTCCGGCTTCCGCTTCTCCACGAACGCGGCCACACCCTCCCGCGCCTCGGGGGCGTGGTTGAAGATCTCCAGGGTGTCGAAGGCCATGGTCCCGATCCCCGCGATCGACTCGCTGTCGGCGTTGAAGGAGTGCTTCAGGACGCGCAGGGCGGTCGGGCTCAGCGCCAGAATCTCGTCCGCCCAGCGCCGGACCTCGGCGCGCAGGTCCGGGCCGGGCACCACCGCGTTGACCAGCCCCCAGCGCTCCATGGTGGCGGCGTCGTACTGACGGCAGAGGAACCACACCTCGCGGGCGCGCTTCTCGCCCAGGATCCGCGCCAGGTAGGCGGTCCCGAAGCCGGCGTCGAAGGAGCCTACGCGGGGCCCGGCCTGGCCGAAGCGCGCGTGCTCGGCGGCGATCGTGAGGTCGCAGAGCACGTGCAGGACGTGCCCGCCGCCGATCGCCACTCCGTTCACCGCCGCGATCACCGGCTTGGGCAGGTCGCGGATCGTGCGGTGCAGCGTCTCGGCTTCCATCAGGCCGCTCTCGCTGGGCCCGTAATCGCCGGTCTCCTGCCGCTGCTTCTGGTCGCCACCGGCACAGAACGCCTTGGTGCCGGCGCCGGTCAGGGCGACCACGCCGACATCCGGATCCGCCCAGGCCCGCTTGAAGCAGAAGATCAGCTCGTCGATCGTGCGGTTGCGGAAAGCGTTGTAGCGGTCGGGTCGGTTGATCGTGATCCAGGCCAGCCCGCGCTCGACCTCGTAGGTGACGTCTTCAAGCTCTTCGAGTCTCATGGGCCCTCCGTCTGTATGGTGGAAGTGATGGAGATGGACGATCGCCTCGACCAGCGCACCCTTTCCCGGCTGTGGGAGCTGGAGAACGCCGAACAGATGGACCGCCGCGTCGAGCTGACGGGGCCGCGGTACATCTCGCTCTTCCTGGAGAAGCTGGACGGTCGCAGCTACATCTTCCGGCACAGCGGCGAGGAACAGAACGAGGCGGTCTCGGTCGGCCAGGACAGCGAGTTCTGGATGTACGACACGGCCGAGGGCGCCCAGATCGAGTTCGCGCAGATGGTCGCCAACGCGCGGCGGGCGGGCCACCTGGTGGAGACGGACGACACCGACGACCTCGGCGACCCCTTCACCGACGGGCCGGTGACGAACGAGATCGGGGCCGAGAATCTCCGGAACACCTGATCCTTTCGACGTACTGATCCGCGACGGCACCGTCTACGACGGGACCGGCGTCGCCGGCCGCCGAGCGGACGTGGGCCTGCGCGGCGATCGCATCGCCGAGATCGGGGACCTGGCCGCCGCCGGCGGCCGGCGCGTGATCGACGCCACCGGCATGGCGGTGAGCCCTGGCTTCATCGACACTCACACCCACAGCGACATGGCGGCCTTCCTGGGCGCCGAGCACCTCGATCTGTAGACGGCCACGGTTCGCCAGGGAGTGACCACAGAGGTCTGTGGCAACTGCGGGTCCACGCCCTTCCCGATGCTGGAGGAACGGCGCGCCGAACTCGCGCGCTCGAAGGCGATATTCGCCGCCTCGGAGGGACCCTGGCACAGCCTGATCAAGTACCGGGAGGCAGTGCGGGAGCGGGGCCTTTACGCCAACCTGGCGCCGCTGCTCGGACACGGCAGCCTGCGCGCCGGGGTGATGGGCATGGAGGACCGCGCGCCACGTGACGACGAGCTGCGAACCATGGTCCGGCTGGCCGAGGAGGCCTTCGAGCAGGGCGCCTTCGGCATCTCCTCCGGCCTCATCTACGCGCCAGGCGTATACGCCCGGACCGAGGAGCTGGCGGCGGTCTGCCGGGCGGTCGCACGTCACGGCCGCCCCTACACCACCCACATGCGCAACGAGTCCGACCTGGTGGACGAATCCGTTCGCGAAGCGCTGGCCATCGGTGCCGCGGGCGGGGTCCCCGTTCACATCTCGCACCACAAGGCGGCGGGGCGCCGCAACTGGGGAAGGACGGCGGAGACGCTGGAGATCGTGCGCGCGGCCCGGGCGGTCGGGCGCGATGTGACGCTCGACGTCTATCCGTACACCGCGGGCAGCACGATGCTGGCGGCGATGCTTCCGCCGTGGGCGCTGAACGGCGGCTTCGATGCCATGAGTGAACGGGTGGCGGACCGCGCGGTGCGCGAGCGCATCACGCGTGACATGGAGACCGGACTGCCGGGTTGGGAGAACTTCACGCAGCTCGCGGGCTGGGATGGCATCGTCATCTCCAGCTGCCCGTCGCACCCCGACTACGAGGGCCGCCGGGTGCCCGAGCTGGCCGACGCCACCGGTCGCTCAGGCCCCGACCTGGTGTTCGACCTGCTGGCCGAGGACGCCCAGCGAACGCTGATGATCCTCCACGTCATGGACGACGCCGACGTGCGCAACGTCCTCGGGTTCGAGGCGGCCATGATCGGTTCGGACGGTATCCCGGTTCCGGGCAAGCCCCACCCACGCTGGGCGGGCACCTTTGCCCGGGTGCTCGGCCACTACCGGCGGGACGCCGGGCTGCTCGACCTCGCGTCCTGGGTGCGCAAGGCGACCGGCATGGCCGCGGACCGCTTCAGCCTGCGGGATCGCGGCTACCTGGCGCGCGGCAAGCTGGCCGACCTGGTGGTCTTCGACCCCGAGCGGATCGCAGACCGGGCGACGTACGAGGACCCGCTGCTGCCGCCGATCGGCGTGCGCGAAGTGCTGATCAGCGGACAGGCGGTAGTGAGCGGCGGCGAGCTGACCGAAGCCCGTCCCGGGCTGGTGCTGGAAGCCGGTTAGACGCGGTCGGGCGCCGGCCGGGAACCCACTAGGAGTTCTTGATCTCGTCCGGGACGGGCACCCTCTCGACCTGCCCTCCGGCCTGCTTCCAGCCGTCGAAGCCGATCTCCAGGTGCGCCACGTCGACGTACCCCAACTGCTGGAGGGCGTCGGCGGCGAGGGCCGAGCGCATGCCGCCCGCGCAGTAGACCACCGTGCGCTGGGCCGGGTCGAGACCCTTCTTGTAGTACGGCGACTCGGGGTCGGCCCAGAACTCGAGCATGCCGCGAGGCACGCTGCGGGCGCCCGGGATGCTGCCTAGGCGCCAGCGCTCGCGCACGTCGCGCACGTCGATCAGCTGCACCTCGCCCTTCTCCAGCTCGCGCTCGAGCCCCTCCTTGCCGACCACCCGAACGCGCTGCTTGGCCGCCGCGACCATGTCCTTCATCCCCATGAAAACGAGTGTAAGAGACGGGGGGAAATGGGAATGAATGTTCGTGAGATGGCAAAAGGTGATGCGGTCGAGGTGCTGGTCGACGCCGGTGGTGGCACGGCCCGCGAGTACGTGGTGCGCGCTTCCCGCGCCGGCCGGCGAGTGGAGGTCAAGACCTCCCGGACCACGGTGGAAGTCAACGAGCTGACGCGGAACAACCGCGTCGTACGCGCGGCGCGCTTCATGGCGCCCAGGGTTCTGGCGGTGGTCGAAAGACCGGTCGGCGAGGCGGCCTAGCGCAGCGGCTTAGAGCAGGCCGAAGAAGATCGAGGCGGTCAGCAGCAGCGCGAGGCCGTTGATGACCAGGGCGGCCATACCCAGGATCGGGTTCGAGCGGCCCATGCCGCGAAGACCGTAGATCAGCCCCACGATCGGCATGATCGGGAAGTAGATGTGGATCAGGAAGGGGGCCACCAGGCACACCACGCCCCAGATGCAGGCCCGGCCGGCGGGGTCGCTGAAGAAGCCGCCGAGCGAGAAACCGAGCCCAACGGTGCCGACACGCGCGGCGAAGCCGGGACCGTCCGCGGCGCCAATCGGCGGAGCGCTGTAAGCCGGGGCGGGCCCGCCCAGGCCCGCGGCCCGGGCGCCCTCGGCCGCGGCGCTGATGACGTCGACCCCGCGGGCCTGGGCCAAGGAAGCCGCCTGCGCGTACGCGTGGGCCTGGGCGCTGTCCATCCCGTGGTCGACCTGGGCGTAGGCGAACCAGGCGGTGTAGGCCTGGGTCTGCGGGTCGGCGGTCACCGGCCTCGAGGGCGCGTCCGGCGCGATGGCGGCGGCCTGCGCGAGGCGCGCGGCGGCCGCGGGGTCCTGGCCGGCGGCCAGCGCTGAGGTGGCTGCGGCCGCGGCGGCATGGCAGCGCCCGGCATCGGGAGTGTTGCGCCGCGCCCAGGCGTACCACTCGGCATAGGTGCGCTGCGCGGCGTCCGGCGGCGGTGCCTGGACGGTGAGGGCCGGAGCAGGCGCCACCGCCGAGGGGACCGCCGGCGACGACGACGCCAGCCAGGACGGCCTTTCCTGGGCGCCCACGTTCGTACTCACTCCGGGCGCCATGCTATTGAAGAACGGCGGGATTTCATCCCACTTAAGCTCTTTTGATGGCCGACCTCTTCTCGATCCAGGGCAAGACCGCGCTGGTCACGGGCGGCTCGCGCGGGATCGGGTTCATGATCGCCGGCGAGCTCCTGAAGGCGGGCGCGGCCCGCGTCTATATCTGCGCCCGCAAGGCCGAGGCCTGCGACGCCGCGGCCGCAGAGCTGTCGCAGTTCGGCGAATGCGTCTCCATCCCGGCCGACGTGGGCGACCTGGCGGGTGTGGACAAGGTGGCGAGCGCGATCGAGTCCCGCGAGCCCAGGCTGCACATCCTGGTCAACAACGCCGGCACCGCCTGGGGCGCCAGCGTCGACTCGTATCCCATGGAGCAGGTCGACCGCGTGCTCCAGGTCAACGTGCGCTCGGTCTTCCACATGACCCAGCGGCTGCTGCCGCAGCTGCGCACCGCCGCCACCAAAGACGACCCGGCGCGCGTCATCAACATCGGCTCCATCGACGGACTGGCCATCCCCATCACCCAGAACTACGCGTATTCGGCCAGCAAGGCGGCCGTGCATATGCTGACGCGCCACCTGGCCCACGCGCTGGCCAAGGACCACGTCAACGTCAACGCCATCGCCCCCGGCCTCTTTCCCAGCCGGATGACGCGCTGGGCGTTCGAGTCGCCCGACCTCGAGAAGCAGGTGGTCGAGGCCATTCCACTGAAGCGCGCGGGGACGGCAGAGGACATCGGTGGCGCCGCCATCTACCTTTCCTCGCGCGCCGGCGCCTACCTGACCGGGGTGGTGATCCCGGTCGCCGGCGGGCTGGCCACGATCGACGCCGCCACCACCGTGGAGCTGGGCTGATGGAGGCCGCCGGCCGCGTCTGCGTGGTGACGGGCGCGGCCCGCGGGATCGGCGCGGCCCTGGCCGAAGCGCTGCGCGCGGCGGGGGCCGAAGCCGTGGTGCGCGTCGACATCCGGGACGGGGACGGCGTCCAGCGCTGCGATGTGACCGTGGAGCCGGAGGTCGCCGCGCTGATCGACAGGGTGTGGCGGGAGCACGGCCGGATCGACATCTTCTGCTCCAACGCCGGCATCGCCGTGGGCGGCGGGCCCGAGGCCGCGGACGCGGACTGGGACCGGATCTGGCGCGTCAACACACTCGCCCACGTCTACATGGCACGCCACCTGGTGCCGCGGATGCTGGAGCGGGGCGAGGGCTACCTGGTGGGCACGGTTTCGGCGGCCGGCCTGCTCAACCACGTGACCGCGATGCCCTACGGGGTGACCAAGGCCGCGGCCCTCTCGCTTTTCGAATGGCTGTCGATCGCCCACGGCGACGCCGGGCTGCGGGTCTCGGCGCTGTGTCCCCAGGGCGTCCGGACCGACATGCTGGGCTTCGGCGACTCCATGAGCGAGCTGCTGGCGCAGAACGCGCTGGAGCCCGAGCAGGTGGCCCAGGCGGTGCTGGACGGGATGCGCGAGGAGCGCTTCCTGATCCTGCCTCACCCCGAGGTGGCCCGCTATTTCGCGAACCGGGCGGACGACAACGAGCGCTGGCTGCGCGGGATGCGCAAGATGAGAGCCGGATTGGCCAAGGGCTGACGACGTCCCCTCCCCCGCCCTCCGGGCGGGACCTCCCCGCCGAGCGGGGAGGAGTCATGCTGGAACGATGCCACGCCGCGGGCGGTTGAGCCCAACATGACCCGCAACTTCCAGGTCGGCTACCAGTGCCATCCCCAGCACTGCCCCGGATCAAGGAACGCCTGCGCAAGCTGGACAACCCCCGGCCGCCGGTGAGCGCGCACCCCGACCAGAACTTCCGGGACGCGGTGGCGCTGTCGCTGCTGGTCGACCCGATGCCCACGCTCGAAGCGCTGGCCCGCAGCACAGGCCTGCCCCTGGCACAGGTCGTGCACCACGCCCTCGCCAGGTATGCCTCCGACGGCGCCGCAGCCCTGCTCGCCTTGGGGCCACATTCGCTGCGCGAGCTGGTCGCCGCTCGCAAGGCCGAGGACTGGCAAAAGGTGGCCGCCATCATCGACTGGCTGGAGGCCGGCTGGGAGTGAGGCGTACGGCAGCGCTAGCGGCCCTGGCACTGCTCGGCTGCACGGACGCCGCCGACGGCAAGGCCGCCAGCTTCGACTTCTACGTCGGCGGCTGAGCTTCGACGATCGCGCGCGCCTCCCGATAGGCGTCGTTGGCCGCGGGCACCCCGCAGTACACGGCGGCGTGCAGCAGGATCTCCTTCAGCTCGTCCGGAGTCACCCCGTTGCGCAGCGCCCCGCGGAGGTGGATCTTCAGCTCCTCGGGTCGGTTGAGCGCCACCAGCATCGCCACCGTTATGCAGCTGCGCGTGCGCAGGTCGAGCCCGGACCGCGTCCAGACGTCGCCCCAGGCGCCGCGCACGAAGTAATCGACGAAGTCCGACGTGAACGGGGTGCGCCCCGCCTCGGCGCGGTCCACGTGCTCGTCGCCGAGCACGCGGCGGCGCATCTCCATGCCCCGGTCCAGGCGTTCGTCACTCATGCGCCCTCCTTTCGTAGTCCGCCAACGCCAGGTCGATCAGGGCCGCGGCCGATCCGATCGAGCCTTCGACACGGAGGTTGGCCTGCATCCGGTCGGCGTGCACCTCCAGCCCTTCGAGAACCTCGCGAGTGCGCGCCACCGCGCCCGCCGTGAGCCGGAAGGCCTCCGACACCGCCGGCCACTCGGCCTGCCATTCGCCCGCCGCCCGTTCGTGGGCCTGCACCATGGTGCCCAGCAGCAGGCCGGCCTGGGCCTGGACGCCGCGGGCGGAGGCGAGCGCCGCCACCGAGAGCGCCGGGTTGCGCTTGTGCGGCAGCGCCGACGACCCGCCCCGGCCCGGGGCCTCCGGCTCGGTCACCTCGCCCACCTCGGTTTGCGCGAGCAGGACCACGTCCAGCGCGATCTTGGCGACCGCGCCCGCGGCCACGGCCAGGGCCGCGCCCAGCTCCGCCACCCGGGCCCGGGCCGTGTGCCAGGGCAGCAGCGGCTCGGGGAGATCGAATTCGGCGGCCAGCTCGCGGCGCACGGCCAGGCCCTGATCGCCGAGCGCGGACAGGGTGCCGGCCGGTCCCCCCAGCTGCACCGCCAGCCGGGTGCGCCGGTAGGCGTCCAGCCCGTCGGCCGCCTCGAGCACCGCCACCAGCCAGCCGGCCGCCTTGAGGCCGAATGTAGTCGGCAGCGCCTGCTGGAGGAGCGTGCGCGCGGGCATGCTGGTGGCGCGGTGCCGGCGCGCCAGCCCGGCCGCCGCGGCCGCCACGCCGGCCAGGTCGGCCGCCAGCAGCTCGAGGCCCTGGCGGGCGACCAGCATCAGCGCGGTGTCGAGGACGTCCTGGCTGGTCGCGCCCCGGTGCAGGTGCTCCCGGGCCGGCTCGGGCAGGCGGGCCCTGAGGGCTTCCAGCATGGGCACCACCGGCGTGCCGGTGGCCGGCGCCTGGCGGCCGATGCCCGTGATGTCCAGGCCCCCAGCGGCGCACGCGGAGCTGATTGCCTCGGCGGCGGAGTGCGGGATCAAGCCGGCGCGCGCCTCGGCGCGGGCCAGCGCCGCCTCGAACTCGAGCATCGCGTGCAGCCAGGCCTGCTCGGAGACCGCGGCCGCCATCTCCGGCGTGGTGAAGGTAGGCCCAAAGAGGCGGTCCTCAGGCATGGCTGCGATCACCACCCTCGGTGAAGGCGCGCCGCAGATCGTCCGGCCAGGCCTCGGCTCCGGTACCGGCCACCGGCACATGCGCGGCCACAAAGTGGCCGCTGGCGGCCAGGGCCTCGCCGCGGCGGACCTTGAAATCCCAGCGTACCGAGGTCCGGCCGACCCGCCCCGCCACCAGCTCCACCTCGACCTCGTCCAGGAACCAGAGAGGCTGCTCGTAGTCAACCTCGAAATGGAGCCAGGGGGAAGAGCCGAACGTGCGATCGGCTACACCCAGGCGCGAGTGCAGCACCGCCTCCGCGGCCTCCACCCAACGCAGGACCGCCGCGTGCTGGTAGTGGCCGGAGGCATCGGTGTCCGGGTACTCGACCAGGCGGCGGATGCTGATCCGGGCCGGGTCGGGCACGCCGAAAAGCCTAATTGAGGCTTCGACCTCAACCGCCCAGGACGAGCGGCCAGGGGTCGTCCATCTCGCCGACTGGGACCTCGATCACGACCGGCCGGTCCTCCTCGAGCGCGGACACGATCGCCGCTCGCAGGGCGTCAGGGTCGCCGGCGCGGCGGCCGGCGGCGCCGAACGACTCCGCCAGCCGGACGAAGTCCGGGTTGTGGAGGGTAGATGCGATCAGGCGGCCGCCGTAGCGCTGGGCCTGGATCCTGCGCACGTTGCCGTAGGCGCCGTCGTTGAAGACGACTGCGATCACGTTGAGGCGGTGCTGCACGGCGGTGGCCAGCTCGCCGACGTTGAACAGGAAGCCGCCGTCCCCGGCGATCGTCAGCACCCGGCCCTTGGGGAGCGCCGCCTGGGCGCCCAATGCGAGCGGCAGCTCGAAGCCCAGGGTCCCCTGGTAGCCCGCGGTCAGGAAGGTGCCGGGCCGCAACACCGGGAAGCCGATCCGGCCCCAGTACCCGACCTGGGTCATGCCGTTGACGACGACCGCGTCGGCCGGCAGCGCGGAGCGGATGGCGGCGCCGAACGCGGCCTGCGGCTGCAGCGAGCCGGCTCGCTCCGCCGCCTCCGTGCGCACCGCCTGCAGGCCGTCCCAACCGGGCTTGGGGGCGTCGCCGTGGAGGCGCGCCAGCAGCCCCGCCAGTCCCACCCGCGCGTCGGCGGCCACCGCCAGTTCCGGATCCACGCCGCGCCTCAGCTCCTCGGGGTCGGCGTCGATGCGGAGCAGCGCCTGGCCGGGCGCCAGCCGCCGGCGCTTGCCCATCCCGGCCGCGAAGCGGGTGCCCACCGCCAGCACGACGTCGGCGGCGGGGAAGAGGACACCGGCGGAGAGCCCGTCGAAGGCGAGTGGATGGTCGGTGGGCAGGGCGCCCCGGCCGTTCATGGAGACCAGGACCGGCGCGCCCAGGCGCTCCGCCAGCTCCCGCAGCTCCCCACCCGCTCGCGATTGGACCACGCCGCCTCCGGCGGCGATCAGAGGCCGCTCGGCCGCCAGCAGGCGGGCCGCCATCCGGTCCAGGGCGGCCGGGTCCGGCGGTGGCTGGGGATCAGGCCGCGGCGCGGCGGCCGCGGGTTCGGCGGCAGTCGCCTCGAGGACGTCGAAGGGCACCTCCACCGCCGCCGGCCGAGGCCGGCCCGAGCCCATCGCCTCGAAGGCGGCGGCCACCAGCGCCGGGATGTCCTCCGGCCGGGTGGCGCGCCCGGCCCACTTGGTGGCGGATCGGAGGACCCCCAGCTGGTCCGGGATCTCGTGCAGCAGCCCCAGCTCGGACCCGATCAGGTCGGAGCGCACCTGGCCGGCCACGCACAGCACCCGCGAGCAGCACGCGTAGGCGGTGGCCAGGCCGGCCATCGCGTTGAGAACGCCGGGCCCGGGCACCACCGCGCAGCAGCCGATCCCGGCCGCCGAGACGCGCGCGTAGCCGTCCGCCATGTAGGAGGTGGCCTGCTCGTGGCGGGTGTGGATGACGCGGATCCGCGACTGCCGCGCCAGCGCGTCGAAGAAACCGTCGAGCTGAACGCCGGGGAGCCCGAACACGGTCTCGAGGCCGCGCTCGGCGAGCGCGGCCACCAGCAGGTCGCCCCCGGTCACGGCGTGTCTAACGCAGCGGCGTCGGCTGGAAGTCGGGCAGCAGCCAGGGCAGCGCCTCGGCCATCGGCGTCATCAGCGTCCGCCGGGTGCGCTGGGCGATGGCGTCGCCCGCCACCAGCGCCAGGGCCGCGCCGTATGCGGCGTGCTCGGCGGCGCGGCTGTGCTCGCTCTGCTCGTCGTGCTCGACCTCCCAGGAGACGACCGCATGATCGCCTTCGGTGAGGCCGTAGATGGCCTTGCGCGCGGCTTCCCAGGCGTCCGCGGCGCCGGTCTCCCTGACGGCGTCCAGCGCCGCCTGCTCGGCCTTCGCGAATTCCTCGCGACCAGACCTGCCGACGTGGTGATCCCAGCCCCACGCCGCCCGCTCGATCCCGGATGGCGCCAGCGTCCGGAAATCCTGGAGCAGCCGCTCCAGCGTCCGATCGCCGGGCCGGAAGCCGTATCCGTCAGCGTCCACGCGTCACCTCCTCAATGGGCGCCCCGCGGAACAGCCGGTAGCGGTGCTCGGGACGCCCGGGACCACCGTACCGGAGCGTGAGCTCGGCCGTCCCCAGGCGGCAGAGGTGGTCGAGGTAGCGGCGCGCCGTGACGCGGCTCACCCCGGCCGCCTCCGCGACCGCGGTGGCGGGCAGGCCCGAACCCGAATCCCGAAGCGCGGCCACCACCAGGTCGAGCGTGGCGTCCGAGAGGCCCTTGGGCAGGGAACCGGTGCGCGAGCTGCGGAGCGTGCCGAAGATGCGGTCGACGTCGCCCTGGTCGGCCTCACCCAGCCGCGCGATGCGGGCGCGGGCGCTCGCATAGGACGCCAGCTTCTCCTCGAAAGCGGAGAAGCGGAAGGGCTTGATCAGGTAGTGCACCACGCCGCCGCGCATGGCGGCGCGCAGGCTGTCCACGTCGCGCGCGGCGGTGATCGCGATCACGTCGACGGCCGGGTGGTCCTCCTCGCGCAGGCGGCGGAGCACCTCGAGGCCCGACATGTCGGGCAGGTAGAAGTCGAGCAGGGCGAGGTCGGGTCGCAGCCGGTCCACCTTGTCCAGGGCGTCGGCGCCGGTGGGGGCGGTGCCCACCACCGTGAAGCCGGCGACGCGGCCGACGTAAGCCGCGTGCAGCTCGGCGACCCGGTAGTCGTCCTCGATGACCAGGGTGCGGATCACGAGACGGCGGGCACGCGCAGGGGCAGGCGCACGGTGAAGACGGCGCCGACCTCATTGGCCACCTCGACATCGCCGCCGTGGCGACGGGCCACCTCCCGCACCAGCGCCAGGCCGATCCCGCGCCGGCGTCCGCCGCCGCGCGGCTTGGTGGTGAAGCCCTCCTCGAAGACCTTGTCCAGCAGGCGGTCGGGGACGCCCGCCCCGGAGTCGGCCACCCTGATCACGAGGTCCTCCTGCTGGGCGCTCACGGCCACGCTGACCCACCGTTCGCCCCTGGACTGGCCGGCGGAGTCGAGGGCGTTGTCGATCAGGTTGCCGACCAGGGTGATCAGGTCGTTGCCTTCCAGAACCTTCTCCGTGAGCACCGTGTCATCGGAGACCCGGAGCTCGACACCCCGCTCGGAGGCGATCGCGGCCTTGGCCAGCAGCAGGGCGCCGAGCACGGGATCCCCGAGGCGCTCGAGCAGGCTCTCGGTCAGCTCCTGGTGCACGCCGGAGGTGGCGGTGATCAGCTGCATCGCCTCCTCTGCGCGCCCCAGCTCCACCAGGCCGGCGATGGTGTGCAGCCGGTTCGAGAACTCGTGGGCCTGCGCGCGTAGGGCGTCGGTCAGGCTGTCGACGCCGATCCCGCCCGACAGTCGCTTCAAGTCGGTGCTGTCGCGGAGCGTGACCACGTGCCCGATCTCCTGCCCCCGCACGCGGACCGGGCGCCGGCTGGCGATCAGGACCCGCTCTCCGGCCAGCACCACTTCGTCCTCGTCGTTGAGGCCGCCGGCCAGGAACGACGCCAGCCGGCCCGCGGGCATGACCTGGGCGACCTTCTTGCCGACGGGGTCGCCGGCCAGGTCGAGGAGGCGGCGGGCCTCGGCGTTGGCGAGCGTGATGGTGCCATCGGCGTCGGTGGCGATGGCGCCCTCGCGGATGCCCTGCAGGCTGGCCTCGCGCTCCTCGAGCAGGCCGGCGATCTCATAGGGCTCGAGGCCGAAGGTCTGGCGCTTGAGCCGGCGCGCCAGCAGAGCCGACCCGAGCACCCCTAGCAGGAGCGCGGCCAGGACGGTCACCCCGTAGCTGGGCAGGTCCGACAGCAGGTGGCCCCAGACTCCGGACTCCAGGTAGCCGACCGAGACCATGCCCACCACCCGGCCGCCCTGGAGGATCGGCGCCTTGCCGCGAGCCGACACCCCCAGCGTGCCGGTCTGCACGCCCACCCAGGTGTGGCCGGCGAGGACCGCTCCTGGCGACTCGTCGACGGGCTTGCCGATCAGGGCGGGATTGGGGTGCGAGAAGCGGATCCCGTTGCGATCGGTGACCACCACGTAGGTGGCGCCGGTGGACGCGCGCACCTGCTCCGCGGTGACCTGGATGACGCCATCGGCGTCGCCCGAGGTGACGGCGTCCTGCACCGAGCCCATCGAAGCCACCGACTCGGCCACCGCCAGGGCGCGCTGCTCGTACTGGTTGTCGAGCTCGCTGTGGGCCTGCCAGATCGCCGCCACGGTGCCGGCCAGCGCGGCCAGCACGACGATGCCGACCTGCAGCGCGAGGATCTGGTAGGCGAGCGAGAAGCGGGTATTCAACTCGAATCGGGCCCCATCGTATCCCGGCGCCCCGCCACCCCGGACCGCGACCAAAACGACCACAAAGGCCGCAACGACCGCAAGCCTTCACGAGCCAGGTCCGCTCTTGCATGGTGCGTCATGCATTGGCACCGGCAATCGAGCTGCGGGGCGTAACCAAGCGCTTCCTCACGCCCAAGGGCGGCGTCTACACGGCGATTCGCGACCTCAGCCTGCGGGTCGCGCCCGGCGAGTTCTGCGCGCTGGTGGGTCCCACCGGCTCCGGCAAGTCCACCACGCTGGCGCTGATCTCGGGCCTCGAACCGCCCAGCCAGGGCGAGGTCGAGGTGCTGGGCAAGCCCGTCAACGGGGTCGGCTCCAACATCGGCTACGTCTTCCAGGCCGACGCCGTGTTCCCGTGGAAGTCGGTCCTCGACAACGTCGCGGCCGGGCCCCGCTACCGCGGCGCGAGCAACCGGGAGGCGCGGGAGCGCGCCCAGGACTGGATCAAGCGCGTCGGCCTGGCCGGCTTTGAGGACCGCTACCCGCACCAGCTGTCGGGCGGGATGCGCAAGCGCGTGGCCCTCGCCCAGACCCTCATCAACAGTCCCGAGGTCCTGCTCATGGACGAGCCCTTCAGCGCGCTCGACGTGCAGACCCGTTCCTTGATGGAGAACGAGCTGCTCGAGCTCTGGGCCGCCTCCTCCGCGACCGTGGTCTTCGTCACCCACGACCTCGAGGAGGCGATCGCGCTCGCCGACCGGGTCTTCGTCCTCACCGCCGGACCGGCCACCGTGAAGGGCAACTACCCGGTCGACCTGCCGCGCCCGCGCAACGTCTCGGAAATCCGCTTTCAGCCTCGCTTCGCGGAGATCTACGAGGAGATCTGGAGCGACCTCCGGGACGAGGTCCTGGTCAGCTATGAGCGTCAGAAGCGTAGTGGCGCGGCCTGACGCGGCGGCGCCGGCCGGCGCCTTCGCGGCAGACGCTGCACGACTACCGGACGAAGGCGCGGGCCGCCGGGCGCGGGCCGCTCGCCGGCGCCAGTTCAAGGTACAGGTCCTGCGCCTGGCCTTCGCGATCGTCTGGCTGGGCAGCTGGGAGCTGACCACCCGGGTCGGCATCGTCGACAAGTTCTTCTTCGGCATGCCCAGCGGCATCGTATTGCGGCTGTGGACGTGGATCACGGAGGGGACTGCGCTGGGCCCGCTCTGGGAGCAGGTCGTGGTGACGATGGAGGAGACCGTGCTCGGCTTCCTCGTCGGCTCGGTGCTGGGCATCGTCTTCGGAGTGGTCCTGGGCAGCAACCGGCTGCTGGCGGACGTGCTCTCGCCCTACATCAAGGCCGCCAACTCCATCCCTCGCGTGGTGCTGGGCGCCCTGTTCGCGATCTCGCTCGGCCTCGACCTCAAGTCCAAGGTCGCGACCGCGTCGATCCTGGTTTTCTTCGTGGTCTTCTTCAATGCCTTCCAGGGCGTCCGGGAGGTCGACCGCAACCTGCTCGCCAACGCCCGCATCCTGGGTGCCGACAACCGGCGGCTGACCACCGAGGTCATCCTCCCCTCGGCGCTCTCCTGGATCGCCGCCAGCCTCCACATCAGCTTCGGGCTGGCGCTGGTGGGAGCGGTGGTGGGCGAGCTCTTCGGCGCCACTCAGGGCGTGGGCGAGCTCATCTACAACGCAAAGAACAGCTTCGACGCCAATGGCGTCTTCGCAGGCATGGCGCTGCTGGCCGTGGTGGCGCTGGTTGCCGAATCACTGATCACGGCGCTCGAGAACCGCCTCATCAAATGGCGGCCCAACCCGGTCACCGACGTGGCCATCTGACGGAGGAGAAGTTGTATGAAGGTTTCCAGTCGCAGTCTCTTGATGGCCCTGGGGTCGATGGTCGCCCTGGCCGCCTGCGGAGGCACCAGCGGTTCGCCGAGCTCTTCGGCGTCGGCCGCGCCGGCCGATCTCAAGATCATGGTCGGCGGCCTCAACAAGCAGATCTACCTGCCCAACATGCTCACCCAGCAGCTGGGCTACTTCAAGGAGCAGAACCTGAACGTGACCCTCGTTGACGAGGGCTCCGGCCAGGGTTCTGAGGACGAGGTGATCGCCGGCAACGTGGACGCCGGCTCAGGCTCCTACAACCACACCATCGAGCTTCAGGCGGCAGGCAAGAACATGGAGACCATCTGCCAGTTCGGCATCGCGCCCGGCGAGGCGGAGATGGTGGCCTCCAGCAAGGCCGGCTCGATCACCTCGGCGTCGGACCTGAAGGGCAAGAACCTGGGCGTCACCGACATCGGCTCGGGCACCCACACCCTGACGCTGGCCCTCCTCGGCAAGGCCAACGTCGACTCCACCTCGGCCCACTTCGTCGCCGTCGGCGCCGGCGACACCTTCATCGCGGCCATCAAGCAGGGCCGCATCGATGCCGGCATGACGACCGAGCCCACCATCTCGCGTTTGGTCCAGAGCGGTGACGGCAAGGTGCTGATCGACCTGCGCACCCCGGCTTCGACCCGCGCCGCGCTCGGTGGGGATTACCCGTTCATCGGAATTTGGGCCAAGAACGACTGGGTCAACAGCCACAAGGACGTGTCGCAGCGGCTCGTGAACGCCTACGTGAAGACGCTCAAGTGGATGCACGCGCACACGGCCGACGAGATCGCCGCCAAGATGCCGCCCGACTACATGGCCGGCAACAAGGACCTCTACGTCAGTGCGCTCAAGAACCAGCTCCAGATCTTCGGCACCGACTGCAAGATGCCCGCCGGCGGTCCCGAGACCGTGCTCAAGGTCGAGCAGAGCTACGTGTCGAGCTTCAAGGGCAAGACCGCCGACCTCAGCAAGACCTACACCAACGACTTCGCCAACAAGGCGAGCTAGGGCAGACCTCTACTCCATCCGACAGTGGCTGCGCCGCCAGGCGCAGCCACTTCCCTTTTTAGGAGCGTTTTGAGAGCCGGGCTTCGAGCTGGTCGATGGCGGCGCGGGCCGCCGTCTTGCGGGGCCGCTGGTTGCCCGTCGCGCGCTGGGTGAGGTCGACACTGCCCCCGAAGAGGACGTCCACCACCGCCCCCACGACTCCGATCAGGAGCAGCGCCAACACGATCGCCAGCACGATCACGGCGTGTCCGCGGCCGAGCACGATCGGCGGCATCGGCATCCGCATTGGCTGAGGGTAAACCCGCATCTGCCGAAATATCGGGGTCGGCGCTTAGCCGGTGTTCTGGAGGCCCGCCGCCACCCCGTTGACGGTGAGCAGGAGCAGGCGCTCCACCCGCTCGCGCTCCTTGCCCGCCACACCCGCCCGGAGGGCGCGCAGGGCGCGCAGCTGGAGGTGCGAGAGCGCATCCACGTAGGGGTTGCGGAGCTCGACCGCCCAGGACAGCACGCGTCGTGCCTCCAGCAGGCGCGTGTGCCCGGTGACGGCCAGCAGGCGCTCGACGGTGCGGTCGTACTCCCCCATCACCCGCTCCGCGAGCTCCTTCCGGCGGCCCATGGCGAGGTACTGGACGGCGATCCGGCGGTCGGTCTTGGCCAAGCTCATCTCGGCGTTGTCGAGGAGCGCGTTGAACAGCGGCCACTCCGCGTACGCGCGGCGCAGCTCGGCGGCAGAGGCCACCTCCAGCCCGCTGCCGAGCCCGTACCAGCCGGGCAGGTTGAGCCGCATCTGCGACCAGGCGAACACCCAGGGGATTGCCCGCAGGTCCTCCAGCCGGCGGCTCTGGCCGCGGCGCGTGGGACGCGAGCCGAGGCGGAGGCTGCCCAGCTCGTCGATCGGTCCCACCTGCGCGAACCATTCCTCGAAGCCCGCGCTCTCGACCAGGCCGCGGTAGGCGTCGCGGGCGGCGGCATCCATGGCCTCGGCCAGGCCCGCGAACGCCTCGGCCGCGCGCGCCGCCCGGTCCTCCACGGCGCGCGTCGAGGCCAGCAGCACCGCCGACGCGGTCTGCTCGAGGTGGCGGCGGGCGATGGCGGGATTCCCGTAGCGGGCGAAGATCACCTCGCCCTGCTCGGTGACCTTGAAGCGGCCGCCGACCGAGCCCGGGGCTTGCGCCAGGACGGCGCGGTTGGCGGGCCCGCCGCCGCGGCCGAGCGCACCGCCTCGGCCGTGAAAGAGGGTGAGCGTCACCCGCCGGCGCCGCGCCCACTCCACCAGCCGGGCCTGGGCGTCGTAGAGCGCGAGGGCGGCGGAGACCGGACCGGCCTCCTTGGCCGAGTCAGAGTAGCCCAGCATCACCTCGACCCGGCGGCCGCCGGCACGCAGGCGCCGCCGCACCTCCGGCAGCTCGAGCATGCCATCCAGGGTCGCGGTCGCGCCCGCCAGGTCGGCGCCGGTCTCGAAGAGCGGGACCACGTCCAGCACGGGCGGCCGGCCGCAGGCTTCGGCCAGCGCGTAGACGGCCGCGATGTCGGCCGGCCCGCGCGCGAAGCTGACCACGTAGCGCCGGCAGGCGCCGGGCCCGAAACGGCGCTGGATCTCGGCCATCGTGCGCAGGGTGGCCAGCACCTCGGCGGTCTCGGCCGACAGGCTCCCGCCAGCGCGGACCTCGGCCAGCGCACGCTCGTGCACCAGGCTGTGCTGGCGTACCTCCAGCTCGGCCAGGTGGAAGCCGAACGTCTCCACCTGCCAGATCAGCTGCTGGAGCTCGCCATAGGCCTGCCGCGCCGCCCCGCCGGCCGCCAGCGAACGCTGCACGGCGCGGAGGTCGGCCAGCAGCTGTGCCGGGGCCTCGTAGGCGAGCGCCGCCGGTCCGGTGCGGGTGGCTCGGATGCGATCGGTGACGTGCAGCAGCAGCTGGCGATGGGGCTCATTCGGCGAGCGCGCCACGATCGCGTCCATCCGCTCCGGATCGGCGGCGCGGGCCTGTGCCAGCGCTTTCCGGAGCGACCGGCTGGGCGGGGTGGTGGCGGCGTCGGCGGTGAGGGCGCGCCCGATCCGGCGGCCGGCCGCCTCCAGGCCCCGGAGCACGTGGTCGGCCTGGATATCCATCGCCTGCCGCGTCACTGCGGCGGTGATGAAGGGATTGCCGTCACGGTCGCCGCCCACCCAGGTGCCCATGCGCAGGAAGGCGGGCGCCAGCGGCGGCCGGCGGCCGGCGGCTTCCGGCTGGAGTGCGCTGTCGAGCGCGCGATAGACCTCCGGCACCACCCGGAAGAGGCTCTCGTCGAAGACCGCCATCACGGCGCGGACCTCGTCCTGGGGCTGGACTTGGGTGCTCCGCAGCTGGGCCGTGCGCCAGAGCAGGTCGACCTCCTCCAGCAGGCGGCGGCGGGCGTCCCGGCGCTCGCCGTCTGAGACGCGTGGATCGTCGAACCGGTCGAGCTGGTCGCCGACCCGGCGGATCGCCGTCACGACCGCCCGCCGCCGCGCCTCGGTCGGGTGGGCGGTGAAGACCGGGTGCACCTCCAGCTCGGCCAGCAAGCGGCGCAGCCCGCCGTCACCGGCGTCGGCCCGCAGCTGGGCGACGGTGGCGGCCAGCGAGTCCGCGAGGGCAGCCTGGCCGCGGTCGCGCTCGCGCAGCGCCCGCGCGCGCTGGTGCTCCTCGGCCAGGTTGGCGAGATGGAAATAGCAGGCGAAGGCCCGCGCGACCTGCTCCGCCCGCTCCAGCGGCCACCCGGCGACCAGACGCTCGGCCTCCGCCTGGCGGGCGTCGTCCTCACGGGCGGCGATCACGGTCCGCCGCAGCCGCTCCACGTCCGCCAGCAGCTCGGGCCCGCCCCACTCCGAGAGGACCTCGCCCAACACCTCGCCCAGCAGCCTGACGTCCCGCCGCAATGGCTCCGGCATCTGCGCCCGGGCGCTGGCGCGGGTCGAGGTCCGCTCCCCGGTCACCCCCGCCCGATGAACGGCATCTTGGTCGCCATCAGGGTCATGAACTGGACGTTGGCGTCGAGCGGCAGGCTGGCCATGTACACGACCGCGCTGGCCACGTGCCGGACGTCCATGCGGGGCTCGATCTCGACCGAGCCGCTGGCCTGCTGGACGCCTCTCGTCATGGGCTCGGTCATCTCGGTGGCAGCGTTGCCGATGTCGATCTGGCCGCAGGCGATGTCGTGCTGGCGGCCGTCCAGCGAGGTCGAGCGGGTGAGGCCGGTGATGGCATGCTTGGTCGCCGTGTAGGGCGCCGAGTTGGGCCTCGGGACGTGCGCCGAGATCGACCCGTTGTTGATGATGCGGCCGCCGCGAGGATCCTGGCTCTTCATGAGCCGGATGGCCTCCTGGGTGCAGAGGAAGGCACCCGTGAGGTTGGTGTCCACCACCGCCTTCCACTGCTCGAAGCCAAGGTCCTCGAGCGGGATCGGCGGGGCGCCCAGGCCGGCGTTGTTGAAGAGCAGGTCGAGGCGGCCGAACGCGTCGTGTGCCCGGGCGAACAGCGCCCGCACCGAGGCCGGGTCGCTGACGTCCGTGGGCACCGCCAGCGCGCTGCCACCGGCCACCGTGACGGCCCTGGCGGTCGCCTCCAGTGCTTCGGCGCGGCGCCCAGCGAGCACCACCGCGTAGCCGTCGAGGGCGAGGGCCTCCGCGACCGCCCTCCCGATGCCGCTCCCGGCGCCCGTGACCAGCGCGACTTTCATCCCGCGATCCTAGCCGTCAGAGCCGGCTCAGGAGGCTCGGCGGTGGCGGCGTGGGGGTGCGGCCGGCGGCTCCGCAGCTCTGGGCGCAGCCAGCTCGAAGAAGGTGGTGACCACCCATTTGACGCGGTCGGCCTCCTTGAAGGCGATGGAGTCGATGCGCAGCCAGCGCGAGCTGCCGCCGGGGGGCTGGACCCTTGCCACCAGGCCGCGCAGCGGGCGGTCGAAGCGCAGGACATACCCGGGCGGGCGCATGGCGTCGGGCAGGGACACGCCGGCCTCCGATTCCATCACCCAGTCGCGACCGAAGATCCCGCCGCTCACCAGCTCGGCCTGCGGCCGGCCGGTCAGCTCTCCGGCCGCCCAGTTGGCGTCCAGCATGCGCCCCGCGGCGTCATGCAGCACAGCGCCGCAGCCCAGGCTGGACAGGAGAGACCGCAGCCGCTGCTCCGACTGGACGAGCTCGCCGCGCAGTCGCAGCGCGTCCAGCGCCGGCCCCAGCTGCGCGCCCAGCAGTGCCAGCAGACGGACCTCCTGCTCGCCGAACCCGGTGCCGGCCACGACCAGCGCGCCCAGCACCTCGGCACCCGTCCGGATGGGGGCGGCCAGCAAGCGCCGGGATTCGCCCGCCAGCTCGCGGTCGGCCGCCTCTGTCCACGGCGGCGAGGCCTCCAGGACCGCGCCCCGGCCGGCCACGGCCGCGCCCACCAGGCCGCGCCCGGGCTCGATCGACACCAGGTTGACCTGGCTGGTGGCCGCCTCCACCCAGTAGGAACCGCGCGCCGGATCGCGGAGCACCAGTGCCCCGCGCTGGGCGCCGACCAGCGCACCCGCCTTCTCCACCAGCAGGGTCGAGACCTCGTCGGTGGTCACCGCCGAGCCCGCCTCCAGCATCGCCTCGTTCAGCACTTCCAGGACCTGGATCCGGCGCCGTTCGAGGTCGGCCTGGCGGGTGCGGGCGATGGCCAGTCCGGCCACCTGCGCCAGCCCGCCCAGCAGCTGCAGCTCGGTCGCACTGAAGGGCACGCCATCGCGAGCGGAGGCGGTCAGCACCCCGAACAGCTGGTCGCCGCCGGCCACGATCGGCGCCACTGCCATCGAGCGCACGCCCGCCTGCTCCAGGGTGCCCCGCAGCTCCTGGCCGAGCGCGCTGAGGGGAACGTCGGCCGGGGTCCGGCCGGCCAGCACTTCGAGGAGCCGGGGCCCCGGCTCGAAGCGGTGGCCGCGCAGGCGCACCCCGAGGTCGTCGCTCTCGGCCGCCGCCTCCAGGCCCTGCTCGCTCAGCGTCCACACGGTCCCGCGGGCGGCGGTCTGTCCGCCGGAGTGGGAGACGAACCGGCGCGCCGCCGCGGCGATGTCGTCGAGAGCGCCCTGGAGCTCGGTGGCACCGTTGAGGCGGTTGGCGATGTCAAGCAGGATCCGCAGCTGGCGCTCGCGGACGGCGCGAGCCTCCTCGCTGTTGGCAGCGGCGCGGTGCCCCACGACCGCCATCAACAGGATCACGGCGACGTTGGCCTCGACCGACGTCCAGGCCAGCGCGGCGTCCAGGCCGAGCCAGGCCTGCAGCGCCACCGCGATCGCCGCCACCACGGCGGTCGCGCGCGCGGAGAGCAGCCAGGCCGCCAGCAGCACCGGGACCGCGGCGAAGGAGCTGACGGTCACCGTCTTCGGCGTCCACTGATCGATGGCGAAGGTGCCCAGGAGCGTGGCCACCGCGACCAGCCCGACGATCGGCTCGACAGCCGTCCCGACCAGCGCCTTCGGCCGCATCCAGCGCGGCAGGGTGAGATGGAGGCCGGGCCAGTGACTCAGGACCCGGTGCATGGACCTCCTTGGCTTTTCCATGTCAAAAAGGGGTCGAACAGGGCCATCTGCGCTGATTCGCCCACGTTAGGGCCATTTTACCTGATGAGTTTCCCAGGCGACCCCTCACATATGCGTGGTCGGGAACACGTCCTGGCTGGGCGCGTGCGCGCGCTTCCAGACCATCACCGAGCGCCGGAACTCGATCACCACCCGGCCCGCCTGGTTGTAGCCGCGCGTCAGCACCTTGACCACGCCCTGCTCGGGCCGCGATCGCGACTCGCGCACCTCGAGGACCTCGCTCTCCGAGTAGAGCGTGTCGCCCGCGAAGAGCGGGTGGGGCAGCGTGATCTCGTCCCAGCCCAGCGCGAAGCCGTTCTCGCTGACGTCGGCGACGCCCATGCCGACCACGATCGCCAGTGTCAGCGCACTGTTGACGAGGCACTGGCCCCACTCGGTGCGGGCGCCGTAGTCGCGGTTGAAGTGGATCTGGTTGGTGTTGCAGGTGAGGAGGGTGAACTGGATGTTGTCGGCCTCGGTGACCGTGCGCCCAAAGCGGCAGCGGTACACGTCGCCGACCTCGAAATCCTCCAGGAAGCGGCCCTCCCAGCCCGGTTTCAGGTTGCTCATCGGTATCCCCTCCTAGTAGGAGCGCGGCATGCCCAACACGCGCTGGCCGAGGTAGGCCAGCACCAGGTTGTTGCTGACCGGCGCGATCTCGAACAGCTTGGTCTCGCGGAACTTGCGCTCCACGTCGTACTCGCGGGCGAAGCCGTAGCCGCCGTGGGCGGTGATGCAGGCGTTGGCCGCGGCCCAGGATGCCTGGGAGGCCAGCAGCTTGGCCATGTTGGCCTGCGCGCCGCAGGGCTGGTCGGCGTCAAAGAGGGCCGCTGCCTGGTAGCGCACCAGGCTGGCGGCCTCCACCTGGGCGTAGGCCTGGGCGATCGGGAACTGCACGCCCTGGTTGGAGCCCACCTTGCGCCCGAAGAGCTCGCGGGCGGACGAGTAGCGGGCGGCGCGCTCGACGAACCAGTGCCCGTCGCCGATCGCCTCCGAGGCGATCAGGATCCGCTCCGCGTTCCAGCCGTCGATGATGTAGCGGAAGCCGCGGCCCTCCTCGCCCACCAGGTTCTCCGCGGGAACCTCGAGGTCGTTGAAGAAGCACTGGTAGGTGTGGTGGTTGAACATGATGTCCATGCGCTGGTACTCGAAGTGCCCGCGCGCGTCGCGAAGGTCGACCAGGAACACGGACAGACCCTGGGTGCGGTCCTCTACCCGCTCCGGCACCGGTGAGGTGCGCGCGAGCAGCAGCATCAGGTCGGAGTTCTCGACCCGCGACGTGAAGACCTTCTGGCCGTTGACCACGTAAGCATCGCCGCGGCGCACGGCCAGGGTCGAGATCTTGGTGGTGTCCGAGCCGGCGTCGGGCTCGGTGACCCCGAACGCCTGCAGCCGCAGCTCGCCGCTGGCGATGGCCGGCAGATAGCGCCGCTTCTGGTCCTCGCTGCCGTGCCGGAGCACGGTGCCCATGGTGTACATCTGGGCGTGGCACGCGGTGCCGTTGCCGCCAGAGCGATTGATCTCCTCGAGCACGATCGCCGCTTCGGTCATGCCCAGGCCGCCGCCGCCGTACTGCTCGGGGATCAGGATCCCGAGCCAGCCCTGCTCGGTCATCGCGCGCACGAACTCGTCGGGATAGGCCAGGCGCTCGTCGACCTCGCGCCAGTACTGGTCGCCGAAGCGCGCGCACGCCTCCCGCACCGCTCGCTGGATCTCGACCTGGTCGGGTGAGAGCGCGAGGTCCATACCTCGCAACTCTGACTGAATCGGCTATCCGCCGGTGGGGTGCTGCTCCTCTTCGGAGGGCGACTCCTGGTCGGGAGGCGGACCGCCGCCCGCATAACGGTCGTTGACCTGGACCATCTCCTCGCCCGGCGCCTGGCCCTGTGACGGCCGCTTGGGATCGCTCATGCCCTCACCGTACCCGAAACCCGCCGCGACTGGGCATGTGTGGACCGCACGAAGTTGGACCGTCCGCCGCCGTGTTAGAGCCGCCAGCCTCCAGTGTGCGGCGAGGGCCGCTCCCAGGCCTGGGCGGCCAGGATGACCGCGCGGTCCTCGGAGCGTCGGGAGCGCACGGCGCGCGTCATGACATGGACCACGCGGCGGGCAAGGTGAAACATGGCCAGATTCCCCCAGCAGTCAGAACGCCCGCCCTGGGGGAAGTACCTATCTGATGGTGGCCGCCTCCGCCAGGCGCTCGGCCTGGGCGATCGCGGGCGCGGCCATGAAGAGGACGAGCTCGTCGCAGCCCACGGCCTCGTAGGCCTGGATTCGCTCCCGGACCTGAGCGGCTTCCTTGGCGGTGCCCGCCCAGACGCGGTCGCCGTAGGCTCCGTAGTAGTCGCGGAGGCTGTGCTCGGCGCGCGCGTGGGCGTCCTCGCCGAGGGCGAAATAAGTGAGCGCCCGGTATTCCGGCCGGCCCTGACGGCCGGCGTGCTGCCAGGCCGCGTCGACCCGCGCCTTCATCTTCGTCAAGGCCTCCGGCGTGCCGCCTCCCTGCGTGTAGCCGATGCCGTACTTCACCAGGCGGTCGATCATCTGCTCGGCCCCACCGCCGAACATCAGCGGCACCGACTCGCCGTTGACGGGACGCGGTGTGACCGGGCGGTCGGTCCCCTCCAGCGGCTCGCCTCGCCAGGCGCGGTGGATCAGCTCCAGGTTGCGATCCCAGCGCCGGCCCCGATCGTGGAAGCCCATGCCGGTGATCGTGAAGTCGTCCTCGCGCCCCCCCACGCCGACACCCAGAACGAAGCGCCCAGTCGACAGCTGGTCCAGGCTGGCGGCCTGCTTGGCCAGCAGCACCGGTTCCCGGGTGGGCCCCAGCAGGATGTCGGTCTGGAGCCCGATCCGGCGCGTGGCGCCGGCCGCGGCCGCCAGCACCACGAGCTCTTCGTAGTTGGGGTAGGCGACACGGCCGATGGTGGCCAGCGAAGCGAAGCCGAGCTCCTCGGCCCGGCGCGCGATCTCCACCAAGATGCCGCCCTCGCCCACGTCGACCACGGCGTTGGGCAGCCCCAGCCCGATGCGCATGACCCTATTGTGCGCAACTGGTGATGAGGTCCTACGAGGTGACGGCGACGATCCGCGCCCTCCCGGAGCGAATCTGGAGCATCCTCACGGACGCCCCCGGCTACGCCGGGTGGGATTCGGGAATGACGCGCCTGGACGGACGCATCGGGCCCGGCGAGAAACTGACCATCTTCAACGAGGCCAACCCCAGCCGCGGCGTCGCGCTGAGGGTGGTCGAGTTCGAGTCGGGCCGGCGGATGGTGTGGGCGGCCAGCACGCCCTTGGGACTGTTCAAGGTCGTGCGCACGTTCACCCTTGCGCCCCTTGGCGCGGGCGAGACCAGGTTTCAAATGCGCGAGGAGTACTCGGGGCCGCTGCTGGCGTTGATCGGAAAGTCGATTCCCAACCTCGACCTCCTCTTCCAGAGGTTCGCCAGGGGCCTGAAGCAGAAAGCCGAGAGCCGGTGAGTTGACGTGCGGCCCGAACGTTTTCGGTGCAGCGGGAGGAGGGGAGGCGGCCTTTGACGGCCGCCTCCCGAAGGGTCTAGCTGTTGCCGATTGTGAACGCGGTGAGCGATTTCGACGCACCGTAATCGGCGTCGCCCGCAAACTCCACATCGACCTGGTAGCTGCCGGGTTTCTGGTCCAACTTGCTGATGGTGCAGGTCGCCACACCGGTGGCGTCGGTGGTACCCGAGCAACTGTCGTTGAGATCGCCGAGCGTAAAGCTCACGGTCTTTCCAGCCACCGGATCGCCGGAGTCGTCTTTCAGCGCGGCTGACAACGTGAGCGATTTGGATGGCTTGGACGAGGTCGGGCCAGTGTAGGTCAACGCCGTTGCATCCTTGTTGACCGTCAGCTGGCTGGTGCTGCTGCTGCTCGGGGCGTAGAACGCATCGCCAGCAAACGCAGCGGTGATCGTATGACTGCCTACGTTGCCCTGGCCGGCCGCGAAGACGTAGGTGGCCTGTGCCACCCCCGCGCTGTCAGTGGTCGCGGTCGCGATCGGTGTCGCTCCACCGTCCAGGAAGAACTTGACCTGACGGTTGGCGACCGGCGCCCCGTGATCGTCGATCAGAGACGCCTGCAGGTTAAGCGGATCGGTGACCTCGTTCGAGGACGCGGTCGTATTGGTAAGCATGGTCCCACGTCGAACGACGGTGACCATGACGGTGCTGGTCCCGGTCTCGGCAGGATTGTCGTCGGCCACGGTGACGACCACCGCGTAGACCCCGGGCACATTGAAGGTGTGAGTGACGTCCTGGCCGGCCGCGCCGATCGGCAAGGCCGGATCGTTGAAGTTCCAGGTGTAGACCAGGTTGGCGTTATCCTCCGCGCCCGGCGCAGAGCCGTTGGCGTGGAAGTTGACGGGGAGCCCCCATTCCGACGACATCGCCGGACCGGCGCTGACGGTCGGCGGGGCTTCCGCCACCGCAACGCTCATGGTCAGCTGAGTCTTGAGGCCCAGGACGTTCTGCGCTGTGACCAGAACGCTGTAGGTCGCAGCGTCCTCGAACGTGTGCTGGGGATTGAGCCCGTAAGCCACGCCACCGTCCGAGAAGTTCCAGGTCACGATGGGTGCCCCACAGGGATCGGACGCAGCGGCCGCGAAGGTGACAGGAGATCCTTCTGACGGCGCGGCTGTGACGACGCTGGCGCTGAGCGTGGGTGCGGTGACGTCGGGCTGGATCTGACCGAGATCCAGAGTCTGGTTGCCGGCTGTCATGTTAAGGGCGGCCGGGCCGAAGGGGCCCACCCCCAGCGTGACGAGATTGCTGTCGAAGACCGTGATGAAGGCGATCTCCGCAAACGCATGAAGCGAGGCGCTCACGCCAACGCTGACGTTCGTGGCGTAGCCGTTGCTGTTGAGCGAGTAGGTGAAGTCACCACCGGCGGGCTGAAGGCACGAGATGATCGTGTTATCGATCGGGTCGTTGATGGTGGCGCCCGATGGCCCGTTGAAGGTGAGGTTGGCGTCCGGGATCGCCTGGCCACCGGCAATGTTGGCGTGGCGGACGCTGGTCACCGGCCTGGAGCCGACGCTGACCGTGGTCGTGATGGGAATGTCCAGCTCAGCACAGGTGCCGATTGGGAAGCTGCAGTCGCCCACACTTACAAGCTGGATGTCGGTGGTTCCTGAGCAGCTACCGGTCGGGTCAAACGTGAGCGGGATCGTGCAGGGCATGGTTTGGGTTTCAGTCACGGTTGTGCTGCCGAGACTGATACCGATCAGCTCGCCGCTGATGTCGATCGAGTAGGTCACGTTCATAGAGCCCGAACTGGGCGTGTTCGTGAGCGAGATGTCGGGGTTGCTGCCCTGGCGCAGGTTGCTGGGTGTGTAGTTGACCGCGACCGGGTCGGGGGCGGTCACCCAGTTGACAACGGCGTGGACATCGAAGGTCACACTGGCGATGTCGGTTCCGTCGCAGCAGCTGATCGTCGTCGAGGGCACGATCGAGATCGGGCTTGACGTACCGGAGAAGCCGAGGGTGAGGTTCTGGGTGGCGGCAAAAGCGCCGCTGACCTGGAACAACGCGGTCGCGCTCGCGAGCAAGGCCGCGGACGCGACAAACATAGCTTTACGTAATGTCATTCTTCCTCCCCATAAGGACGCAACAAATTGGCCCATAAGGACGCAACGAATTGGGCCTGCGTTAACCCCCGTTGGCGACGTACACGGGCGTACTCTTAGACGCCCGCCAAAGCCTCACCTCCTCCCCCAGCCATGCGCAGAATCATATGCGCCGCGCGCGCGTCGTCAAGCACCAATTTACGCCGCGGCGGATCCGACGGCTTCCGCGAAATTGTTGACAACGCTGCCGAAGATCATTGGGCAGAACATCAGTAACATCATGCTGGCGACAAACGCACCGAACTATCCCTACAGCGAAGGTTTTAAACGCTACCGTTTGACGCTTAGCAGTAGCTTCTTACCGCCCGCGCGCAGGAGCACGATCATCAGCTACGCCACGTCCTGGCGCGCCAGCAGCACGCTGCTGAGCGCGGTCCCTACCACCAGCACCCCCAGGAGCACCATCAGCGACGCCCACTGGTCGGCCGGGCTGGCTACCGGCCGGTTGGCCAGGTGGCCGGCCAGCGACTCGGCGTAATGGCGGACGGAGACGATGGCCGGGCCCTTGCCCAGGCTGGCGATGCCGGCCTCCCAGATGACCACGTAGACGAGCCCGATGATCAGCGCGAACTTCACGCGCAGGCCAAACCCCGTGAACACCGCGGCGTAGGCGGCGACCGCCAGGGCGGTGGCCGCGGTCAGCGCCCACAGCAGCTGCCAGCCGGCGCCTGCCAGCAGCACCGCCACCCACACCGGCAGCAGGCTGAGCGGCAGCGTGATGGTGAGGGTGGCCGCCAGCGCCACCACCACGATGCGCCAGGCCGCCACCGGCCGCAGCCAGACGTAGACCAGCGTGCCCTCGGACGCCAGGTCGCCGAGCGAAGAGGTCGCGAACACCAGGGCCACGACCGGTGCGTACAGGCCGAGCGCGGCCACGTCGAGGAGCTGGAAGACGTCCTGCTCCCGGTGCGCGTAGTCGCTGGAGCGGATCGCGTAGGCGATCAGGTCGAGCAGAGCGCCTGCCGCCAGGAAGGCCGCCAGCCGGCCCCGCGTGACCGAGGTCCGGAGCAGGATCCGGTAGAGCGAGCTCATGAGGAGCGCCTCGCGACCAGGTAGCGGAACACGCTCTCCAGGTCGTCGTCCAGGGGCGCCACCTCCCAGAGGTGGACGCCCAGCTCGCGCACCAGCTGCACCAGCCGGCGCCGGAAGGGTCCCACCGTCCAGGTGTCAACCACGATCGCCCCCTCGCCCGCGGTCTGCACCGCGGAGACGGTGCCGGAGCCCATCAGCCCCGAGGCCAGGCGCAGGGGCTCGTCCGATTTGAGGCGGATCCGGTGCGGGCGATCGTCGAGGAGCTGGCGGATATCGTGAAAATCACCTTCGGCCGCCAGCTTGCCCTCGGCCAGCATGACGACGCGCGAGCTCAGCTCCTGGACCTCCTCCAGGACGTGGCTGGAGACGAGCACGCAGCGGCCCTCGGCGGCGAGGTCGGTGAAGAGCTGCGCCATGCGCGTGCGCTGGCGGGGGTCGAGCCCGTTGAGCGGCTCGTCGAGGATCAGGATCTGGGGGTTGTGGACCAGCGCCTGGGCCAGCTTGACCCGCTGCCGCATGCCCTTGGAGTAGGTGCTCAGCTGGCGGTGTGCATCCGGCTTCAGCTCCACCAGCTCCAGCGCCCGCCAGGCCGCGGCTGCAGGATCCGGCAGCCCCTGCAGAGCCCCGGCCATGGCCACGAAGTCGATGCCGCTGACCCCCGGCGGCATCTTCTCCTGTTGCGGCACCAGCCCCAGCGACTTGCGCACCTCGCGGTCGCGGCGCGGGTTGCGGCCGAGCACCCGGACCTGCCCCTGGGAGGGCGACGTCAAGCCGCACAGGATCCGGATCAGCGAGGACTTGCCGGCCCCGTTGGGCCCGAGCAGCGCCGTCAGGCCCGGCCCGATCGCGGTCGTGACCCCGCTCAGGGCGACCACGTCGCCGTACCACTTGGCGACCTCGCGGACCTCGATCAAGCGCGCGCTTCGGACCGGTAGCGCAAGGCCAGGACCGCAAGGCCGGCGAGCACCCAGCCCGCCAGGGCCGCGGCCACCTGCCAGTTCGCCAGGTTGGGATGGGTGGTGAAGCGCTGGTAGATGCGGTTGACCGCCTCCTGGGGCAGCTGGTTGGGCGCCAGCAGCGTGACCCAGTCCGGCGCCTTGAGCACCCCCTGCAGGATGCCGATCGCCGCCGCGCTGAGCACGAAGCCGAGGATGATGCCGGCCGAGGCGAAGGAGTTGCGGTCGGTCAGCGAGGAGACCGCGAGAGCCAGCGTGCCGAAGAAGATCGCCATCGTGAGCCCAGAGCCCAGGATCTCCGCCAGGGTGCGAAGGGCCGCGCCGAGGTCGGCCGCGCCGCGGCCCACGAAGGTGTAGCCCGCGAACAGGAACAGCACCGGCCCGACGGTCACGATCGCCATCACCAGCCAGGCCGCCAGCAGCCTGGCGGCCACGTAGGTCGCGGCGTTGAGGTTGGAGGTGATGTACATGCGCAGCGTTCCGTGGCGCCGGTCGGGGCAAATCAGCTCGGGCGCCGTGAGCGCGACGAACAGGTAGATCGCGGTCAGGATGAACCCGTAGAAGTCCGTATAGGTGGGCAGGCGCACGCCCGCGGGGACCACGGCCGCCACCACCACCACGATCAGGGCCGGGAGAAAGGCCCCGACCACCATCAGGCCGGGCACGATCTTGTAGCGGAGCGAGCGCTTCCAGCCCAGGATCCAGCCGAACGAATAGAGGACCAGCGACGCGAAGGCATAGAGGACGCCCAGCCGCGGGCCGATGTAATGCTGGAAGCGGCGGTCGGCGACCATCGCCTGCTGCGCGCTCACCGTTCCACCTCTTCGAGGTCGAACAGATCGCCCAGGCTGGGCTGGCCGCGCTCCATGCGCCGGAGCTCGAGGCCGAGCTCGGCGACGGCCTCGACCACCGCATCCTGGACGCCGTCGGCTCCCGGCGGGATGGTCAGCCGGAGGTCATCCTTGGCCGCGGTCGCCGCCACCCCCAGCGCAGCCAGCCGCTCGGCCAGCCTGCCGGCCCCCTTCACGACCTCGACGACCAGGGGTGTGCCGGTCCCGAGCAGGTCGGAGACCGCGCCGCTGCGAGCGACCCGGCCACCTTCCAGCATCACGACGTAGTCGCTGACCTGCTCGACCTCGCCCAGCAGGTGGGAGGAGATGAGGACCGTGAAGCCCAGGGTCGTCCCCACCCGGCGGACCAGCGCCAGCATGTCGTCGCGCTGGATGGGATCGAGGCCGTTGGTGGGCTCGTCGAGCAGCACCAGCTCGGGGTCGTGTACCAGCGCCTGGGCCAGCTTGACGCGCTGGCGCTGGCCGGTGGACATGGTGCCGATGGCCCGGAACCGCTCCTCGCCGAGGCCGACCTCGAAGAGGACGTCGCTGGCGCGGACCACCGCCGCCCGCCGCGGAATCCCGCGCATCTCGGCGAAGTGGCGCACCAGCTCGCTGGCCTTGACGTCGGGCGGGAATCGGTCATCTTCGGGGGCGTAGCCGATGCGCTGGCGGAGCCGGTAGCCGGCCTTCAGCGGATCCATTCCCAGCACCCGGAGAGCGCCTCCGTGCGGCTTCAGGACGCCGAGCAGGAGGTTGATCAGCGTCGTCTTGCCGGCGCCGTTGGCCCCCAGCAGGCCGGTGACCCCCTTCTGGAGCTGGAAGCTGACGTCGCTGAGCGCGAGCACGCTGCCGAAGCGGCGCTGGACGTGCAAGGCCGAGGCGATGGCGGGCATCGGGCGGAGACTACAGGTCGAGGGGCGGGTAGTAGGAGCTGGCGCCCAGCGCCCGGACTTCCTCCAGCCAGCCGGTCGCGTACACATCGTTTGGCGACTGGGTGCGGTCGACCAGGCTCCAGGCCTGGCGCTTCTGCGCCCAGTTCGCCGGCTGGAGGCGGTGCGCGATCTTGAAATGGGGTATGGCCAGGTCCGGCCGGCCGCCGCGCTGAAGGTGCTGGGCGAGCTCGAAGTGGGCGGCGGCCAGGCAGGCATCCGGAGACCGCTCACCCAATCGCCGCCCGACCTCCTCGGCAGTCAGTGCGAAGCGGCTCTGCGCGCCGCGGGCGACCCAGTCGCGGAGTGCGGCGGAGTAGCGCTCGCCATCCATCTTCAGCTTGCGAGCCTCGGCCATGACCTCGCGCAGGCGCGGCGTCGCCGTCTCGGGCGGCGGCTGGTCGAGGAAGGCGGGTCGAGCCGGGAAGGCGGGCTCCGGGGGACGCACCAGCGCGCCCGACTCGTCGATCCAGACACCCGTGGGAACGTTGACGATGCCGTAAAGATCGCCCAGCCGGTGGGCGGCGTCGAGCAGGCTGGGGTGCTCAGGCTGGGCGGCTTCGATCCAGCGTCGCGCCTCCTCCCAGCCCCGTATCTCGAGCGCCACCGTCACCAGCTCGAAGCCCTGTCCCTCGAGCTCGTCTCGCAGCTCCCGCCACACGGGCAGGTCGAACCGGCAGCCTCACCAGGGCGCCCAGGCCAGGACCAGCACCTTGCGGCCGAGCAGCGAGCTGAGCGTGAAATCTCCACCTCGCCAGTCCGGCAGGGTGAAGTCGGGAGCGCCGGCGGCGTCCAGGATCGGGCCGGCCGGCGGGCCGAGCGCCCAGAGACCGGCGGCCAGATCCTCGACCAGCGGCGCGCCCAGGCGGCCGGCCACCTGGCGGAGGTCGACGTCGGCGCTGGGCGGGAGCCCGAGCGGCACGCAGACCTCTCCGCGGCAGGCGCCTTCCGGCTTGAGCTCCCAGCCAGTAAGGCGCTCAAACTCCGCCGCCGAAACTCGCGGAGATGCGCTGACCACGCAGCAACGTTAGGACAGCGAGCACCGGATTGGCCGCGCGCCCGCGTCATCCCGTGCATAGCCGCACAAGCCGACCGCCCGGCGGGGGTGGGGTTGGCCCTGGGCGCCGGAGGCGTCCTCGGCGGCGCGTGGCTGGCGGGCGCCCTGGTTGCGCTGGCGCTGGAGACAGGCTGGGACCCGCGCCGCGCGTCGCACCTGCTCGGCACCTCGGCCGGCGCCGTGTTCGCCGCGCTGCTGGCGTCGGGGGTCCCGGTCAGCCGGCTCGCGCCCCCACTCTCCGGAGCCGATGACGAGTGGGTGCTGGCCGGCCTGGCCAGCGCGTCCTCATACCGGTGGCCGGCGCGCCTGCCGCGGCTGCTGCCGGGCTCGTGGGACCTGGTCCGGGCCGGCCTCCGGCCGCGGGGGCTGTGGCCGGCAGCCAAGCTGCTGGGCGGCTTCCTGCCCCGCGGCCAGATCTCGACCCATCCCATCCGCCACGCCGTGCGCGCGGCCGCGCCCAGGGGCTGGGCGTCGCATCCGAACTGCTGGGTGGTGGCTTGCGATTACCGGACCGGCCGGCGGGTGGCGTTCGGGCGCCCGGGCTCACCGGTCGCGAACCTCGCCGACGCCGTGGCCGCCTCCTGTTCGATCCCCGGCTTCTTCAGGCCGGCCTGGATCCGCGGCCGGCCGTACGTCGACGGCGGGCTCCATTCGCCCGCCAACCTCGACCTCCTGGGCGGCGAGGGCCTGGACCTGGTGATCTGCTTCAACCCTCTCTCCTCGCGATACACCGAGCCCGGGTTCGACCCCGTCCACAAGGCCGGCGAAGCGCTGAGCTGGCTGGCCGGCCACCAGGTCGACCACGAGGCTGAGGCGCTCCGGGCGACGGGCGTGCCGGTGGTGATGATCGAGCCGACCGCTTACGACCTGGTGGCGATGGGTCCCAACCGGATGGATGCCAGCCGCTGCCGGGCGGTGTTCCAGGTGGCGGTGCGCTCGGTGAGCCGCCAGCTGTGCGAGCCCGAGGTTCGCCGCCTGATCACCTCCGTCCTATCCTTTGGCCGTGATCTTCAAAAGCCCCCACCCGGACGTGGCGATCCCGGACTCGCCGCTGACGCCGCTGGTCTTCCGGCACGCGCAGCGGCTGGCCGACAAGGTCGCGATCGTGGACGCCGCCAGCGGCCGCTCGTACACCTACGGCCAGCTGTACGGCGCCGCGCGCAAGCTCGCCGCCGGCCTTCATGAGCGGGGCTTCGGCGAGGGCGACGTGCTGGCCATCATGTCGCCGAACCTGCCCGAGTACCCGGTCGCCTTTCACGGGGTAGCGCTGGCCGGCGGCGTCAACACCACGCTCAACCCGCTCTACACGGCGGACGAGATCGCCTTCCAGCTCCAGGACTCCAGGCCCAAGCTGCTGCTGACCATCCCGCCCCTGCTGGAAAAGGCGAAGGAGGCCGCGGAGAAGGCGGGCGTGAAGGAGGTCGCCGTCTTCGGCGAGGCCGAGGGCGCCACCCCCTTCCAGTCCCTGATGGGCGCCGGGGACCCGCCGGCGGTCGAGATCAACCCCGCCGAGGACCTGGTCGCGCTGCCTTACTCGAGCGGCACCACCGGCTTCTCGAAGGGCGTGATGCTGACCCATCGCAACCTGGTCGCCAACCTGGCGCAGACCGAGGTGGTCCAGGTCGTCGGCGAGGACGAGAAGATCATGGCCGTCCTCCCCTTCTTCCACATTTACGGGATGCACGTGATCATGAACCAGGGCCTCTTTCGGGGGACCACGATCGTGAGCATGCCCCGCTTCGAGCTGGAGCCCTTTCTGCAGGCCGTGCAGCAGTACCGGATCACGCGCCTCTTCCTGGCGCCGCCGATCGTGGTGGCGCTGGCCAAGCACCCGCTTGTCGACAGGTACGACCTCTCCTCGGTCGAGACCATCTTCTCGGGCGCCGCCCCCCTCGACGCCGAGACCGCGAAGGTCTGCGGCGACCGCATCAAGTGCCGCGTCAGCCAGGGCTACGGCCTCACCGAGACCAGCCCGGTCAGCCACTCGGTGTCCGACCGGGCGGCCGAGGTCGTCCCCGGCTCAGTGGGTCCGTCACTACCCAACACCGAGTGCAAGATCGTCGACGTCGCGACCGGCGAGGAGCTGGGCCGCAACCAGGACGGCGAGATCTGGATCCGCGGTCCCCAGGTCATGAAGGGCTACCTGAACAACGAGGCCGCCACCACCGCCTCCATCGACGCGGAGGGCTTCTTCCACACCGGCGACATCGGCCACATCGACGACCGCGACGAGTACTACATCGTCGATCGGCTCAAGGAGCTCATCAAGTACAAGGGCTTCCAGGTGCCGCCGGCCGAGCTGGAGGCGCTGCTGCTCTCCCATCCCAAGGTGGCCGACGCGGCGGTCATCGGCATCCCGGATGACGAGGCCGGTGAGATCCCCAAGGGCTTCGTGGTGCTCAAGGACCCGAGCGCGACGCCCGAGGAGCTGATGGCGTACGTGGCCGAGAAGGTGGCGCCCCACAAGAAGATCCGCCAGCTCGAGATCGTGGACGAGATCCCCAAGTCGGCCTCCGGCAAGATCCTGCGCCGCGTGCTCAAGGACAGGGAGAAAGCGGCGGCCAAGTCCTGACGAGGCGGCCTGAAGCACCGAGGGCGGCGCATTCTCCGGGGAGTGCGGGCATCCAGGCCCGGCTCATGGCGCGTACCCCGGGAAATGCGGCTTATCTGCGGGCCACGATGAAGAGGCGCCGGAAAGGGAACAGCGTGCGCCCGTCCGCGCGACGCGGATAGGCGGCCGCCACCAGCTCCGCATAGCGAGCCTCGAAGGGGTCGCGCTGCGCTTGCGGAAGGGCTTCCAGGAGAGGCACGAGGGCGCTGCCCTTGGTCCATTCCTTGACCGGATCCTCGCCCTCCAGCACCTGCAGGTATTCCGTCTCCCAGATGTCCAGGCCGGCCGCGCGCGGGGCCAGGAGGTCGTAGTAGAACGCGGGCTCGTGGACCGGGGGCGGGCGCAGCAGCGGCTCCAGCGCCTCCCTCCAGGGGCCATCGCGCGCGGCCTCGGCGATCAGCGTGTGTGAGGGAGCGGCGAAGTTGCGCGGCATCTGCACCGCCAGCGCGCCACCGGGCGCCAGCATCCCCAGCAGGGCCGGGAACAGCCGCTCATGGCCGCCCAGCCAGTGCAGCGCCGCGTTGGAGTAGATGACCCCGGCCGGCTCGGCGGCCTGCCAGCGGCTCAGGTCGGCCTCCTCCCACTCGATCTCGGGCTGGGCCGCGCGCGCACGCTCCAGCATCGGCGCCGAGTTCTCGACGCCCACCACGCCCGCCTCCGGCCAGCGCTCCTTGAGCAGGCGGGTCAGGTTGCCGGCGCCCGCGCCGAGGTCGTACACCCGCCGTGGGCGTTCGACGTCGATGCGGGCCAGCAGCTCCACCCCGGGTCGCAGCCGGTGGTCGGCGAATCTCAGGTATTGGACCGGGTCCCAGGGCACCCCGGGGACTAGCCGCCGCCGTGCACGACGACCTGTCCTTCGACCATGTCCACGAACTGGACCTCGAGATCGGAGAGCCGCTCGCCGACCCACTCCGCGCTGGCCTCGGCCCCGCGCTTGGCGCCAGCCTCGTCCAGAAAGGCGGTGAGCGAGATCAGCTGGTCGTCCGCGGGCCGGACCACGTGGTAGCTGACGAAGCCGGGCATCTTGTGCAGGCGGTCCAGCCAGTCGTCGTCGACCCGGCGGATGATCTCATCGGCCTGGCCGGGGGCAATCTTGTACTCGCGAATGGTCATGTGCATCCGCCAAGCATGCGCCGGCCGGGTGATTGAATAGGGCTGTGCAGCCGGGAGGTATGCCCAAGCCCAGCGAGCAGGCGAAGTCGGATTTCCAGGGCCTGGTGCCCGACGAGCCGGCCGTGGCGCTGCGGCCGATGTTCGGGAACCTGGCGGGCTTCGTGAACGGCAACATGTTCACCGGTCTGTTCGGTGAAGACCTCTTCGTTCGCGTCTCCGAAAGCGACCGCGAAGCGCTGCTGAAGGAAGGCGGCGCCGACTTCGCGCCCATGGCCGGCAGGCCGATGACGGGCTACGCGGTCCTGCCCGCCGGCTGGGCCGGCCGGCCCGACGCGACCCGCCGCTGGATCGGCCGCGCGCTCGAGCTCACGCGTGCCCTCCCGCCCAAGCAGCCGAAGGCCAAGACCGGCGCGAAGAAGGCGGCCAAGAGCCGGGGTTAGAGGTTCGGGTGCCGGTCAGAGCGTGACCTTGAAGTGGTACGCGGTGATGCGCATCCCCTGGTTGAAGTAGAGGCGATGGGCGTCGGCGCGGTCGGCGCCCGTGCCCGAGTCGAGGTGCAGCTCCCGGCAGCCCAGCCGCCAGGCCTCTGCCAGCAGCCACTCGAGGAGCGCCGAGGAATGGCCCTGGCGCCGGTAGCGCGCACGGGTCGAGAGGTCGTCGACGTACAGGACGTGGCCCCAGGCCAGGAAGTGCCCGGTACGGAAGCCGGCCGCCGCCACCGCGGCGGGCTCGCCTTCGACGAAGGCTGCCAGCAGCCGGTAGCCCTCCGGCCGCTGCAGCTCATTGACCTGGCGCACGAAGTCGGCCTCCGACACCTGGTCCGGCCGCAGCTCGAGCATCGCCTGGTAGGCGAGATGCGTCTCCTCGGGTCCCAGCTCGCGCAGGCTCACTCGATCCCTGCCTCCCAGCGGTTGAAGTCCAGCGTGACCACCGTCGCCTCCCCGCGCCGGTAGCGCCACACGCCGGGCGGCGACTCCAGCGTCGTGTAGGCGCCCCCGTGCAGGTCGGGGTTGGCGCGCCGCTCCTGGAGCAGGTCGCGGGTGAAGTTGAGGAACGAGCCTGAATGGGCTCGCTGCTCGGCCACCGAGCGCCAGTCGGAGCCGATCGGCAGCCAGGGCTCGACGTCCGGCTCGCTGAAGCCCGCACCCGGTCCCGGCGACCAGGGCAGTGGCGTCCGCTCCGGGTCGCGGCCCCGGCCCTGGCCGGGCATCCGGAGGTCGAGGGGGTCGCGCAGCCGGTCCGGGGGGACGGGCTGGTCCGCGAGCGCGATCTCGTCGCCCTGGTAGAGGAAAGGGGCGCCGCGCAGCGTCAGGAGCAGCGTCATGGCCACCCGCGCCTTGCGTTCGTCTCCATCGCACCAGCGGGTCACGAAGCGGGAGACGTCGTGGTTGCCGAGAGCCCAGCAAGGCTGCGCCGAAGCCGGCAGCGCCAGCTCGGACGACTCGACGACGGCGCGCAGCACGTCGACGTCGAACTCCGAGTGGGTGAGCAGGAAGTTGAAGTTGAGCTGCAGCTCATCGTCGTCGCCGTAGTACGCCGCCAGCCGGTTGACGTCGAAGAACCAGGTCTCCCCGACCAGCACCCGCTCGGGGTCGTAGTCGCGACAGACGCGGCGCCAGCTGCGGAAAACCTCGTGCACCTCAGGCCGGTCGGTCGTGTACAGAGGCTTCTGGCCGAGGCGAGCGGCGGCGGGGTGCATGTCGGGGGTGACCGGCGGATTGTTACGCAGGGCGCGGTCCTTGACGATCCGGTTGGCGCAGTCGATCCGGAAACCTGAGACGCCGCGGTCGAACCAGAACCGGAGTATGTCCTCGAACTCGCGGCGGACGTCAGGATTCCACCAGTTGAGGTCCGGCTGCGAGGGCAGGTACTGGTGCAGGTAGTGGCAGCCGCGCAGCGCGTCCCACTCCCAGGCCGAGCCACCGAAGACGCTGAGCCAATTGTTCGGGCGGTCGGTCCACACGTACCAGTCCTCGCGGGCCGGGTCCCGGAACCAGGGATGGCGGTCGGAGGTGTGGTTGGGGACCAGGTCGAGCAGGATCCGGAGCCCGCGAGCGGCCGCGTCCTGAACCAGCCGGTCCAGGTCCGCGAGGGTGCCCAGCTCCGGGTGCACGTCCCGGAAGTCGGAGACGTCGTAGCCGCAATCGTCGTCCGGCGAGACGGTGATCGGGGTCAGCCAGAGGGCGTCCACGCCCAGCCACTGCAGGTGGTCGAGGCGGCGGCGCACTCCCTCCAGGTCGCCGATGCCGTCGCCGTTGGAGTCCTGGAAGGAGCGTGGATAAACCTGGTAGAACACGGCGGACTCCCACCAGCGAGAGCTCATCGGGCGGCCAGGGCGCGGCGGGCCAGGTAGATGCCCACCAGCAGGGCGATGGCGCTCCCGCCGACCCAGTAGGCCCAGCGGTGACCGGCCAGGAACGCCTCCGCGCGGAGGCCGAAGACGGCGCCGACGCCGAGCCAAAAACCTGCCCACACCGCGGCCGAGATGGCCACGCAGACCGCAAACAGCCGGTAGGACACCTGGAGCACGCCGCAGGCGACTGTGATCGGGATCCGCAGACCGGGCACATGGCGGCCGAAGATGATGGCCAGCGCGCCGTAGCGGGCAAACCAGGCCTCGGCGCGGTCCAGGCGCTCCGGCGTGACATGGATGAGGCGTCCGATCCCGGAGTGGGCGAGGTCGCGGCCCACCCGCCGGGAGATCCAGTAGAGCGTGCTGGCGCCGGCCAGGACCACCAGCACGAAGCCCAGCCAGGCCGCCGCCAAGGGCAGCGCCGAGTGGGGCACGTGCGCGCCCGCGTACAGGATGAAGACGTCGCCCGGCGCCGGCAGCGGGATCCCCGCCTCCTCGATGTAGAGCAGCGGATAGGAGGTGAGGTAGCCGCGACCGGCGAGCTGGCCCAGTCCCCAGGAGGTCCCGTCTCCGGTCAGGTCCGGCAGGTCGGCCTCCAGGATCGCGACCGCCAGGACGCAGAGCGCCAGCGTGAACGCGAGCGCGAAGAGCGCGACCCGGGGCGTGAGCCTCAGCTGGCGGCTGCGCTTCCGGGTGCGGACGCTCACCGGATCATTCTGGATGTGCACGTGTCTTCACATGCTTCAGGAAATCCTGAGAAATTCCTGAACTGCAGGTGAGGACTTGGGAGCACCCCAGGCCGCATGCTGCAGTCATTCGCCATTGGGGGCCGGGCCGGCGGGCCCGGCCCTCAGACTTTTCTCAGATCAGGTAGTCGTAAAGGAGCTCCTCGCTGCTGAGGAGCCGGCAGTTCAGCTGCGAGTCGCGCATACGCTCCTGCAGCGGCGCCAGGTCGGCCTGGTCGCGCAGCTCGATTCCAACCAGCGCGGCCCCCCGCTCCTTGTTCGTCTTCTTCATGTACTCGAAGCGCACGATGTCGTCGGTCGGCCCCAGCGCCTGGTCGACGAACTTGCGCAGCTGCCCCGGCTTCTGCGCGAACTCGACGATGAAGTAGTGCTTGCGCCCCTGGTGCACCAGGCTGCGCTCCATGATCTCGGGGTAGCGCAGGATGTCGTTGTTGCCGCCGCTCAGGATGCAGACGACGGTGCGGCCGCGCAGGCGCCCGGCGATCGAGCCGAGCGCCGCCACCGAGAGCGCGCCGGCGGGCTCGGCGATGATGCCCTCGTTCTGGTAGAGCTCGATGATCGTCGTGCAGACCTGGCCTTCCGGCACCAGCACCACGTCCTCCAGGTGGCTGCGGCAGAGGTCGAAGGTCAGCTCGCCGACGCGCTTGACCGCGGCGCCGTCGACGAAGGTGTCGATGCTGTCGAGCGCGACCACCTCGCCGGCGCGGAGGGCCGCCGTCAGGGAGGGGGCTCCGGCCGGCTCGGCGCCGATCACGGCGACCCCGGCGGCCCGCGCCGAGAGGTAGGTCGCGATCCCGGAGATCAGGCCCCCGCCGCCCACCGCCGCCACCAGCACGTCCGGCGCCGCGCCCAGCTCTTCCATGACCTCGCGGGCGACCGTGCCCTGGCCCGCGATCGTCAGCGGATCGTCGAAGGGATGCACGAACACCGCGCCCTGCCGCCGGCAGTGCTCGACCGCGGCCTCGTCGGCGTCGTCGTAGGAGTCGCCGAGGAGGTGCACGTCGACCCACTCCTTGCCGAAGCGCTGCACGCGCTCGATCTTCTGGAGCGGCGTGACCGCCGGCATGAAGATGGTGGCCCGGATGCCGAGCGCGGCGCAGGCGAACGCGACCCCCTGGGCGTGGTTGCCGGCGCTGGCGCAGACCACGCCCCGGGCGGCCTCCTCGGGGCTGAGACGCGCGATCCGGTTGTAGGCGCCGCGGATCTTGAACGAGCGCACCTCCTGCAGGTCCTCCCGCTTCAGCAGCACACGGGCGTCCAGGAGCTCTGACAGCCGCTTGCTGACCTGCAGCGGCGTGCGCGACAGCACCGGGGCCAGCAGCTCGGCGGCGGCGTCGACCGCGGCGACCCAGTCCAGCACCTGCATAGGGCGGGTATTCTCCCGCATCGGGCAAGCGCGGGACCCCCGGCCGCTCAATGATGGCGGCTATGTCTCAAACCGATGCGCAACCGATGGGGACCCCGGACCTCAGCCATCACATCCGCCATGTGCCGCGCCTGGTCAGGACGCCCGAGATTCACATCCGGGTGTTCGGCGCGGGCCAGCTCGACCGGCTCAACGGCAGGATCGCGGTCAGGGCGACCTCGGTCCTCAGCAGCATGTGGTTCTTCTGGTTCTGCGTGCTGCTCGACATCGCCGAGCTGCCCGCCGTGATCCAGGCGGCGTCGCCGGTCGTGGTCGTCAGCTACATCTCCCAGACCGTGATCCAGCTCCTCGCCCTGCCCCTCTTGGGCACCGGGCAGCGGATCATCGCCGCGGCGCAGGACGCGCGGGCCGAGGCCGACCACGAGACGCTGACGGCCCTCCACGCGATCAACGTCTCCCAGCTGGAGATCCTCCTGCGCCTCGATCGCGCCGGTCTGCGCTGAGGCCGCCGCCCTGGCGGCCCTACACTGGCAGCCTGGGCGGAAGCGACCTTTCGCAAGGGGGAACCGGAATCACAGCCACTGCCAACGTTCTCGTCGTCGAGCTGGCGCAGCCCGAAACAGGCGCGCCCAACTACAACGGCGCGGATCGCCAGGAGCTCGAAGGGCGCCTCCTCGCGCACGGGCTCATCAGCGCCTCCTTGCGGCAGGGCGAGCTGATCGCCATGGTCGCGGCTTCCGAAGGCACGACCGCCGACCAGATCGTCGAGCTGATCGCGGGCGCGGCCAGCCGGCCGCCGGGCAGGGTGCGGCTAGCGAAGCCTTCCCGGTGAAAAGCGGCTGACGTCAAGCGGGGAACGCCCGTCGACGGCCAGCGCCGCCGCGACCTCGCCCACCGCCGGGGCGTGCTTGAAGCCGTGGCCTGAGAAGCCGCCCAGCAGCGTGACGCCGGGCAGCTCGGGCAGGCCGCCGATGATGAAGTCCCCGTCCGGGCTGTTGTCGTAAAGGCAGGCGGTGAAATCGCCGGCCTCGGCGCCGGCGCCCTCCAGGAGGTCGCCGAGCACGCCGCCTTCGACCATCGCCAGCTCCTCCGGGCGCGGCGCGGGGTCGACCGCGGGCGAGGTCACAGGGATGCCCGTGATCGGGAAACCGACCTTGATCCGGCGTCCATCCTGGGTTGGAAAGCCGAAGGCCAGGATGCGCTCGCGGTGGGCGTGCGAGCCCTCGATCGCGGTGCCGGCGCGCGCGCTGTTCTCGCGGATGAACATTGGGAAGCGGTCGGGCGCAAAGCGGGCCGGGTCGCGCACCGGCACCCACGCGAAGAAGTGGCGCTCGATCCCGATCGAGCTCGCCAGCCCCGGGACCAGCGAGCCCAGCCAGGTGCCCACCGCGACCACGGCATGGCGCGCGCGCAGGGTGCCGCCCGCGGTCTCCAGCTCAACTCCGGTGGCGCCGGCCGCCAGGCGCTTGACCTCGCAGCGGGTGCGCACGGCGGCGCCCAGGGCGGTGGCTAGCTGGAGCGCCGCCGCGATCGCCTGCTCGGGGCTGATGTAGCCCGCGTCGGGATCGAACAGCGCCCGGTCCGAGTCGGCGACCCGGTGCTGCGGGTAGCGCGCGCGCAGGGCGGCGGCGTCCAGCAGCTCGTGGTCGACCCCGGTGCGCAGCGCCGACTCGTGGCCGCCGCGGACCAGCTGCGAGCCGGCGGCCCCGATGATCAGGAGCCCCGTCCGCGTGAACAGCGGGCGCCCGGTCTCCCGCTCCAGCTCCGACCACAGCTCGAAGGCACGGTTGGCCAGCGGCACGTATTCGTCGCCTTCGAACTGGACGCGGCGCAGGATGCGCGAGTGTCCGTGCGAGGAGCCGAGGGCGTGGGGCGGGTCGAAGCGATCGAGGCCGACCACCGCCACGCCCCGCCTGGCCAGGCGCCAGAGCGCGCAGCTGCCCATGATCCCGAGGCCGACCACCGCGACCTCGAAGTCCTGCTCAGCCATCGGCGTCGACCGCGTAGTGCTCGGGCAGCCTGACCAGGCGATCGGGCTCGCCGAGGTAGCGCACCGACACCCCGTACTCGCGCTCCGCAGCCTCGATCGTCACGTACCCGTTCACGACGTCCCGGAGCACCGCCTCCGGCGTGCGCCGCCGGGGATCGCCGTAGCCGCCGCCGCCGGGCAGCACCAGGTTGACGCGGGCGCGATTCGGCAGCGGGACCAGGCGCTTGGCGGGCGGCCGCTCACCGGAATCGAGGTGGAACGAGCCGAGCGACCCCGGCGCGCCCCCCTCCAGCCCCGCGCCCGGGAAGCGCGTGCGCTCGATCAGCGTCGATACGCCCCAATGGCCGTCGCCCCGGTAGGAGACCTCGGCCGCCTGCGCGAGCCCGCCCCGCTGCCGCCCGGCGCCGCCCGAGTCCGGCACCAGCTCCTTGCGGTGCATGACCAGCGGCGCCCAGGTTTCGACGACCTCGGCCGGGACACCCGCCACGCCGGAGGGATAGCCGTTGGTCTGGAGGCCGTCCTTGCCCGCCCGAGCGCCGGCGCCGCCAGACTGGAAGAGCGAGAACGTGAACAGGCGGTGCGACCCCGGCCAGGTGCCGCGCCAGACCGTCAGCCAGAGCGCATCGGCGCCGCCCGCCATCAGACGGCCGGGCAGCGCCTGGACCAGGGCGGCATAGATCGTGGCGGGGATCATGTGCCCCAAGAGGTGGCGGGCTGCCACCGCCGCCGGCTCCCGGCAGTTGAAGATGCAGCCTTCGGGCGCGGTCACGCGCACCGGCCGGAATGAGCCTTCGTTGTGCGGCACCTCGGGGTTGACCGCGGCTTTGATGGCAAATGACGCGTACGCGTGTGTGTAGTTGAGGACCACGTTGAGCCCGTTGGCCATCTGCTCCGAGGAGCCTGTGAAGTCGATGGTCGCGTGGTCGCCTTCGATGGTCACCGCCACCACGATGTGCACGGGCTGGTCGTCGAAACCGTCGGCCCAGTTCTGGCTGCGATAGGTGCCGTCGGGCAGGGCCGCGATGGCGTCGCGCAGCGCGCGCTCCGAGCGCTCGATGATGGCGTCCGACAGGCCGTCCAGCTCGTCGAGCTCGAACTCGGCCAGGAAGCGGACCAGCTCCCGCGCCCCGACGTCGTTGCAGGCCGCCTGCGCGTAGAGGTCGCCGATGGTCTCGTCGGGCACGCGCACGTTGGCGCGGATCAGCCCCACCAGGTCGGCGTTGGGCTCCCCGGCCCGGAAGAGATGCATGATCGGGATCCGGATGCCCTCCTCGTACACCTCGGTCGCGGCCGCACCGTAGACGCGGCCGCCCACGTCCGGGGAGTGGCAGCAGGAGGCGAAGTAGGCGATCACGCGCCCGCCCAGGAAGACCGGGGTGAGCACCGTCATGTCGTTGATCTGGCCCGCCGTCATCCAGGGATCGTTGGTGATCAGGACGTCGCCCGGCAGCAGGCTGGTGGCCGGGATGGCGGCCAGGAAATGACGCACACCGGTGGCCATGGCGTTGATGTGGCCCGGCGTGCCGGTGAGCGACTGCGCGACCATCTGGCCGCGCGAGTCGAAGACGCCGCAGGCAAGGTCCTGAGACTCGCGGACCACGGTCGAAAAGGCGGTCCGCATGAGCGTGACCTGCTGCTCGTTGACGACTGACAGCAGGCGGTTCCAGAGCACCTCCAGGGTGAGCACGTTCACGGCAGCGTGCCCTCCTCCCCTCCGGGGAGGGGTAGGGGTGGGGTCGGCGTGACCTCGACCACGAGGTTCCAGCTCCCGTCCACCGAGCAGGCGGCGCCCGGCCCGACCACCAGCGTCGACTCCCGCTCCTCGACGATCGCGGGCCCGGTGAGCCGGGTCCCCGGGCCCATGCGATAGCGGTCGTAAACCGGGACCTCCGTCATGCCGCCCAGCTCTGGCATCCAGGCCTGACGCGAGCCCTTGCGCGCCTCCCCGGCCTCGCCCGCGACCCGCAACTCGAGGCTGGGACGGGGGCCCTCCGAGCGCACCCGCCAGGTGACCATCTCGAGTGGCACGCCGGCTGGGCCGAGCCGGTCGTAGAGCCGGCGGTACTCACGCTCAAAGGCGGCCCGCAGCGCAGCACCGTCCCCACCCCAACTCTCCCCGGAGGGGAGGGGGACTCTGATCTCGTGACCCTGCCCGACATAGCGCATATCCACCTCACGCCGATGGACCACAGCGCCGGCCAGCAGGGCCTCACCCTCAGCCTCCATCTCGGTGAAAAGCCGCTCAGCGCGCGCCCAGTCCAGGCCGTCCAGCGCCACCGGCCAGGAGCGCACGAAGTCGAAGGCCAGGGGGGCGGCCAGGAACCCGATCGTGCTCAGCACTCCCGCCCCGTAGGGTGCCAGCAGGCGCGGTGACCCCAGCGCGCGGGCGACCCGGTAGCCGTGGACCGGCCCCGCGCCGCCGAACGCGAACATGGGCAGCGCCCGCGGGTCCTGGCCCCGCTCCAGGACGTGCACGCGGGCGGCGCCGGCCATGCCCTCGTTCACCGCCTGGTGGATGCCCCAGGCGGCCTCCAGGACGGAGAGGCCGAGCGGCCGCGCCACCCGGTCCTCGATCGCCCGCTGCGCGGCGCCGGGGTCGAGCGCCATCCGGCCGCCCAGGAAGAATCCGGGGTCCAGGTAGCCCAGCACCAGGTCGGCGTCGGTCACGGTCGGCTCCCGGCCGCCCAGGCCATAGGCGGCGGGCCCCGGGTCGGCCCCCGCCGAGTCGGGGCCGACGCGGAGGAGGCCCAGCGAGTCGACGCGCGCGATCGAGCCGCCGCCGGCGCCGATCTCGATCATCTCGATGACCTGGGTCTTGATGGGCAGGCCGGACCCCTTCTTGAAGCGGTAGCGGCGGTCGACCTCGAACTCTCCCGCCAGCAGCGGCTCGCCGCCGGCGATCACCGCGAACTTGGCGGTGGTCCCCCCCAGGTCGAAGGAGAGCAGGTCTTCGACCCCGGCCGCCCGGCCGTGGTGGGCGGCGGCCAGCGCGCCGCCCGCGGGGCCGGACTCCAGCAGCCGGACCGGGAACCGGCTCGCCGTCTCCGGCGTGGCGACGCCGCCCCCGGACAGCATCAGCCGGAAGGAGCCGGCGAATCCCAGGTTGGCGAGGCGCGACTGCATCTCGGCCAGGTACCGCTCGGTCCGGCGCTGCACATAGACGTTGGCGACCGTGGTCGAGGTGCGCTCGTACTCCCGTATCTCCGGCACCACCTCGGAGGAGATCGAGACCCTGGTGGCCGGGGCGACGCGCAGCACGGCGTCGCGCGCCGCGCGCTCGGCGCCGGGGTTGGCGTAGCTATGCAGGAAGGAGATCGCCACCGCCTCCACGCCGGCCTCCGCCAGCTCGCGCGCCAGGCGCTCGACGAAGGCCACGTCCAGGTCGCGCGCCACGCTGCCGTCGGCCAGCGTGCGCTCGGGCACGTCGAAGCGCAGGTACCGGGGCACCAGCGGCTCGGGCAGCTCGAGCTCGATGTCGTAGAGCTCGAAGCGCGCTTCCTTGCCGATCTCGATGGCATCCCGGAAGCCGGCCGTCGCCAGCAGCGCGGTGCGGGCGCCCTTGCGCTCGATGATGGCGTTGGTCACCAGCGTGGTGCCGTGGATCACCTGCCCGGCCTGCGCGGCGCCGATGCCGGCGCGGCCCAGCGCGTCTGTGAGCGCGGCCTCCACCGCGCGCGAGGGATCAGCGGGCGTGGTCAGCGCCTTGGCGACCGTGAACTCGCCGCTCGCGTCATCGACCAGGATCAGGTCCGTGAAGGTGCCACCGATGTCGACGCCGACGCGAACGGCCAACTAGCGTTCGGGCAGGTTCGGGTACCTGGAGAGCGGGAAGATGTCGACCTGCGGCGAGCGCTGCTGCGCCAGCAGGCCGCCGTCGGCCACCAGCATGGTGCCGTTGACGTAAGCGGCGTCGTCGCTGGCCAGGAACACCGCCGGCCCGGCCAGGTCTTCCGGCTCTCCAACCCGGCGCAGCGGGATCGTCTCGCCGCGGCTGGCCTTGGTCTGCGCGTCCATGCCCTGGGTGTCGATGGAGCCGGGCACCAACCCGCACACGCGTACGCCGTAAGGGCCGAGGTCGAGCGCCATCGCCCGCACCATGGCCTCGATGCCGCCCTTGGTGGCGTCATAGGCGACGTTGCCCCGGTGCGCCTTGGTGGCGCCGCCCGAGGACATGCAGATGATCACTCCCGAGCCCTTGGCGGCCATCACCCGAGCGGCCCGCAGGCTGCAGTTGAAGACCCCGCCCAGGTTGACGTCGATGATCTTCCGCCACCAGGCGTCGTCCGCCTCCAGGAAGTGGCGCTCGGTGTTGACCAGGCCCGCGTTGTTGACCAGCACGTCGATCGTGCCGTGCCGATCCTCCACCGCGCCGAACAGGCGGTCGCAGTCGGCGGGCGCTGACACGTCGCACTGCACCGCGACGCCGTGGCCGCCCGCTTCGGCGATGGCCTGCGCGACCTGCCCGGCTGTCTCCTGGTTGACATCGGCGACCACGACCCGCGCACCCTCGCGCGCGTAGCGGAGGGCGATCGCGCGCCCGATGCCGGCGCCGCCGCCGGTGACGATCGCAACCTTCCCCGCCAGGTGTGCTTCAGACATCCCGACAGGGTATTCGCTGCGATTACTCGGGCGTGACGTAAGCGGCGGTCAGGCCGCCGTCGACGAGCAGCGTGGCGCCGTTGACGTAGCTGGACTCGTCGCTGGCCAGGAAGAGCGCCGCGCTGGCGATCTCGCCGGCCCGGGCCAGCCGGCCCATGGGCAGATGCACGCGGCGCCTCTCGTAAGCGCCCTTGCTCTCGGCGAAGAGGCGCATCAGCATCGGGGTCTCCACCGGGCCCGGGCAGAGCGCGTTCACGCGTATCCCCTGGCGCGCGAACTGGACCGCCAGCTCCCGGCTCATCGAGAGCACCGCGCCCTTCGACGCGGTGTAGGCGATCTGCGAGGTGGCCGCGCCCACCAGGGCCACGAAGGAGGCCACGTTGATCACTGAACCACCGCCGCGCTCCAGGAGGTGCGGGATCCCGTACTTGCAGCACAGGAAGACGCCGCGGGCGTTGACCGCCTGCACGCGGTCCCAGGCCTCGGGCTCGGTGACCAGGATGGAGTCGTCGTCGGGCGGCATGATGCCGGCGTTGTTGTAGAGCACGTCGATGCCGCCGCAGCGCGCCGCGGTCTCCGCGTAAAGCGCCCGCACGCTCTCCGGGTCGGTGACGTCCACGGGCTGGAAGAAGCAGTCGGGGCCGCACTCGGCCGCCGTCCGCTCGCCCGCCTCGCGCACCACGTCGGCGACGCAGACCCGCGCGCCCTCGCCCGCGAAGAGGAGCGCGGCCTCGCGCCCGATGCCGCCCGCGGCGCCGGTGATGACCGCGACCTTGCCGGCCAGCCGGCCCGCTGCGGAGCTTCCCACCCGGTCAGCTTCCCACACGATCCGCGCGCCGGGTTGACGGCGCCGGGTTGGGCCCTGGGGTCAACTCCACTGCCGGGATCAGAAGCGGGTGCGGGCGGCGAAGACCATGATCGGGACCCCGAGCACCAGCCCGACGCAGGTGAGGCAGAGCAGGACCGCGCTGACCCAGGACATCGCCAGTCCCCAGCCGGCGCGCCGCACCACTCCGATCAGCGCCAGCAGCAGCGGCACGGCCAGGAACACGCAGCCGATGGCGATCAGGACCTCGGTCGTCTGCGTGGACGGATCGTCCGGTGTGCCGGCCGCGGCGATCAGGAAGATCAGGATCGCGAAGACGACCAACGCCAGCGACGCGGCCAGCGAGATGATCAGCCAGGTCGGCGTGCCGGTGCGTGGCGCCGGCTGCTGCCAGGCGGGGCGCGGCTGCTGGTAGTAGGGCTGCTGCTGATAGGGCGCCGGCTGCGCCGGCGGCGTGTAGTAGGGCGCCGGTTGCGCGGGCGGCGTGGAGTAGGGCTGCGGCTGGAGAGGCGGCGTCGGCGGCGGCACCGGCGCGGCCAGCGGCGGCGGAGTGGGGGCCGGGCCTGGCGGAGGGGTGAGCGGCGCGGGCGGCCGTGTGGCCGGAGCCACCGGCTCGGCCATCTCCTCGCCGGCCGGCGACTCGTCGGCCGCGGCCAGCGCCCGCACCATCTGATGGCAGGTCTTGTAGCGGTCGCCGGGCTCCTTGGCCAGGCCCTTGAGCAGCACGGCGGCGACCCCGTCCGAAATGTCCGGGTTGATGGTGCGGGGCGGCGGCAGCGCGTTCTGCATCTGCGCCATCAGCACGGCCACCGGGGTGGCGGCGGTGAAGGGCACCCGCCCCGTCAGCGCCTCGTAGGCGATCACGGCCAGCGAGTACTGATCGGCGGCGGGCGTCAGCTCCTCGCCCGCGCACTGCTCGGGCGACATGTATTCCGGGGTGCCCACGATCATCCCGGACTGCGTGAGGCCTTGGGTCGAGGACATCATCATCTTGGCCAGCCCGAAGTCGCTGAGCACCGGCGTGCCGTCGTGCTGGAGGAGCACGTTGGAGGGCTTGATGTCGCGATGCAGCACGCCGCGGCGGTGCGCGTAGTCGAGGGCGCCGGCGATCGGGTTCAGGATCTCCACCGCGTACTCCAGCGGCAGCGGCTTGCCCATCTGCTCGGCCAGCGTGCCGCCGTCGACGAACTCGGTGACGATGTAGGTCAGGCCGTCCGTGTCGCCGTAATCGAAGATGGCCAGGATGTTGGGATGGCGGAGCTGGGCGACCGCCACCGCCTCCTGCTGGAAGCGCTCCCGAAAGCCGGGCTCGGTGGCGAAGAAGTCGGGCAGCACCTTGATCGCCACGTAGCGGGCGAGGGCCGCCTGGTGCGCCTTGTAGACGCTGGCCATGCCGCCCCGGCCGGCCTCCGCGACGATCCGGTAAGGGCCCAGGTTGGTGCCGGGCTCCAGCTTCACGGGCGCCGGGAGTCTAACTCACCCCTCGGCCGAGAGCCCGCCGGCTGCCGGAACCGACCGCGGCCGCGATCTCCAGGGCGGTGTGCATGCGGCAACGGTAGCCACGCGCGATCCTTCCCGACGCTTCCCAGGATCGCCTGCTTCAATGCCGAGTGGATGGCGCCGATCATCGAGGTGCGCGGGCTGGCCCACGGCTATCAGGGCCCGGGGGGCGAGATCCCGGTGCTGGCCGGCCTCGACCTGGAGGTCGAGCCAGGCGCCTTCGTAGCGCTGGTCGGCCGCTCCGGCGCCGGCAAGACCACACTGCTCGCGATCCTGGGTGGGCTGGAGCGCCCGCAGTCGGGAGTGGTGGTGGTGGGCGGTGTCGACATGGTGACCCTCAACGGGCGCCAGCTGGCCGCGCACCGCCGGCGGACCGTCGGCTTCGTGTTCCAGCACTTCGGGCTGATGGAGGCCCTCACGGCGCGGGAGAACGTCGAGCTGGCGCTGACCGTCGCCGGCGCGCCCGTGCGCGCGCGCCGCGCACGCGCCCTGGAGCTGCTGGAGCAGGTCGGCCTGGCGCCGCGCGCCGACCACCTGCCGGGCCGCCTCAGCGGCGGCGAGCAGCAGCGGGTGGGGATCGCGCGGGCGCTGGCCAACCGCCCGCCGGTCCTGCTCGCCGACGAGCCCACCGGCAACCTCGACCGGCGCAGCGGCGAACTGGTCCTGGAGCTCCTCGAGGCCGCCCGCCGGGACACCGGCTGCGCGGTGGTGCTGGTCACCCACGAGGAGCACGCGGCCGCTCGCGCCGACCGCGCCTGGCTTCTCGACAACGGCCGTCTGCGAGCGGCATGAGCTCCACCCCACAAAATCTGCGATTTTGCGGGGACCCCGGATGAGCTCCACCCCACAAAATCTGCGATTTTGCGGGGACCCCGGATGAGCTCCACCCCACAAAATCTGCGATTTTGCGGGGACCCCGGATGAGCTGGCTGGACGCGCTCGGCCTGGCCCTTACGAGCATCCGGCGCCGGCGCGCCCGGACCGCGCTCACCGCCCTCGGCGTGGCGCTCGGCAGTGCGCTGCTGGTCGCGCTCGGCAGCGTCGGCTCGGCGGCCGAAAGCCGAGCCGTCGAACACCTCGGCCAGGGCCTGCCGGTGGGCGCCATCAAGGTCGCGCCCGCGCGACCCGCCTTCCTGCAGCTGAACAGCGACGAGTTCGAGACCCGCGGCGCCCACGCCATCGACGCCGGCACCATCACCCGGGTCAAGGCATTGCCCGGCGTCAGCGGGGTGCTCCCCGTCCAGGCGGCGCCGGTGCTGGCGGTGCCCAGCACGGGCGGTTCCTATTCAGCGGTGATGCTGGGCACCGACCTGGGCGCCGGCGGGTTGCCGGTGACCGTGCTGGCGGGCCGGCTGCCTACGCCCAGCTCCGCGACCGAGGTCGCCGTCGCGCCCTCCTACGTGACTCGCGCCCACCCCGGCGGGAGCCCCGCGGACGCGCTCGGCGACCGGCTCGCGGTGGCCGAGCCCAAAGTGGTCGGCGCACCACCCGGGGCCCCGATGGTGCGCTGGTTCCAGGCCGTCGTGGTGGGCGTGATCAGCGAGCAGTTCGCGCAGGCCGACCTGCTGGTGCCGCTCGGCCAGACCCAGGCCGCACACGCCTGGCAGGGCGTCCAGCAGGACGGCAGCTACGACCCCGACTCCCCCTACCAGCAGCTGATCGTGGTGACCAGCGGGCTCGACCAGGTCCACCGCGTGCGGGCCGAGCTCTACGACCTGGGCTACGCCAGCGCCGCCCCCGAGCACGTGCTGGGCGCGGTGCTGCGCTACCTGCACGTGGTCGACATCGTGATCGCCGGCATTGGCGGGGTGGCGATCCTGATCTCCGCGCTCAACGTGGCCAACGCGCTGCTGGCGGCGGTGCGCGAGCGCCGCCGCGAGATCGGCGTGCTCAAGTCGATCGGCGCCGAGGACGGCGATGTCCTGCGCTGGTTCCTGCTGGAGGCGGGGCTGATCGGGTTGGTGGGGGGTGTGGCCGGTGCGGTGGCCGGCACCTTGATGGCGATTCTGATCGGCGTCAAGGTCGTCGACTACCTGACCAGCCAGGGGCTCGTCCTCGACCCCATCCAGCTCTCGGACGTGCCCTTCGGCGTGCTGTTCGCGGGCATCGCGGGCAGCGTGCTGGTGTCCCTGGTGGCCGGCGTGCTGCCGGCGCTGCGGGCGGCGCGGCTGCCCATGCGCGAGACGGTGGGCGGGCTGTGACCCGGGCCGGCGCGGCAGCGGCGGCGGTGCTGGCCCTGCTCGCGGGTTGCTCGGGCCAGGCGCCGCAGGCCACGCGCACCCCGGCGCCCGCGCCCATCGTGGAGGCTCGGATCTACGTTGCTATCGGCGCCAGTGAAACGCTCGGCGTTGGCGCGCAGGAGCCCGCGTCGCAGGCCTGGTCCACAGTCCTCTACCGGACGGCGCTGCCTCAGCCGGCCGTCTTCTACAACCTCGGCGAGGTGGGCGCGACGGTCGACCGGGCGCTCCAGGACGAGCTGCCGGCCGCGCTCGCGGAGCACCCGGACCTGGTCACCGTCTGGCTCAACACCAACGACCTCATCCATGGGGTGTCGCCGACGGCCTACCAGGCGGACCTCGACCGGCTGCTGTCGGCGCTGGCGGGGGCGGGGGTGGCGCGACTGCTGGTCGCCAACACCCCTGTCCTCTCGGACCTGCCCGCCTACCGGGCCTGCGCAGACCCGCATGCCGCTGGCCCCAGCTGCGCCTTCACGGCGGGCCCGGTCCCGGCCCCGGCCGAGCTCGATCGGCTGGTGGAGGCGTACAACTCGGCCATCGCCCAGGTGGTGGCGCGCAACCACGCCGTGCTGGTCGACCTTCACTGCCAGGGCGGCACCGCGACCCAGCACCCGGCCTGGGTGAGCGCCGACGGCTTCCACCCCACCGCCGAGGGCTACGCGCAGATCGCCCGGGCTTTCAGGGCGGCGCTGCTGGGGAGCGGATGCTATCGTCCGGATTAGGCACCGGCATTGGGCTTCAGGAGGCTTGACATGGCTGAAACCAAGACTGTCGCGGCGGGCGCGCCGAATTGGGTCGACATCTCGAGCAAGGATCCGGCAGGCACGCGCGACTACTACGGGAAGCTGTTCGGCTGGCAGACCGAGGTCATGGACGATCCCCAGTTCGGCGGGTACGGCATGGCCAGGGTCGGCGGAAAAGACGTAGCGGGAATCGGGCCCACGATGGATCCCCAGGCCCCTACGGCCTGGATGCTGTACATCGCGACCCAGGACGCCGACGCCACCGCCAAGCAGGTGGAGGCGGGCGGCGGGAAGGTCGTGGTCCAGCCCATGCAGGTCGGCGATTCCGGGCGGATGGCCGTGTTCCAGGACCCAGTGGGCGCGTACTTCGGGGTCTGGGAGCCCAACCTCATGCCCGGCGCCGGCGTCATGTACGAGCCCGGCAGCTTCGCCTGGGCCGAGCTCAACGCGCGCGGGATCGAGAAGGCGAAGCCCTTCTACAGCCATGTTTTCGGCTGGGGCGAGAAGGTCAGTCCAATGGGCGAGGGCATGGGGGAGTACACCGAGTTCCAACTTGGTGGCAAGAGCATCGCGGGCGGCATGGAGATGGTCGCCATGGTTCCGAAAGAGGTGCCCAGCCACTGGATGGTGTACTTCGGGGTCGACGACGTCGACCAGGCGTTCGCAAAGGCCACCGAGCTGGGCGGGCGCGAGATGCTGGCGCCGCAGGACTTCCCGGGGGGGCGCTTCGCGATACTGATGGATCCCCAGGGGGCGGCCTTCGGCATCCTGAAGATGCGGGGGTAGCCCGGCGGCGGGTGACCGGGAAACCGGTCACCCGCGGCAGCGTTCCGTCACGGCTGTAACCGCGGCCCGTAGTTGATGGATTGTGGACGCAGGATCCTCGGCCGCCAGGCCATCGTTCACCGTCGTCGAGGGCGACATCTACACCGACTGGGAGTCCGTCTACCGTGACAACGTGGTCGGGATCTACCAGCTCGTGTCCGGCGGGTCGGCAACCCTCCCGACGCCGAGGACCTGGCCGCCGAGGTGCTGATGCACACCCTGCGCACCCTCCGCTTCCCCGCCCCCGTCCACGAGGTGCGGTCCTACCTGGTGAAGACCGCACGCACCGTGCTCGCCGACCACTGGCGCAAGCACTACGGCGCACCTCCCACGGTGCTGGACGCGGATCGCGCCGCTCGCGAGCCCGGTCTCGAGTACGCGCCCTCGGAGGCGGCGTCCGAGCGGGCGCTGCGCATCCTGGAGCTCCTGCCCGACCGCTTCCGGCGGGTCCTGGAGCTGCGCTTCCTGCGCGGCTACTCGGTGCGGGAGGTGGCCGCCGAGATGAACATCACGGCCGGCAACGCCAAGGTGCTGCAGCATCGCGCACTGCGCCGGGCGGCCGAGCTCGGGGAGGTGCCGCCCGCGTGAGAGGACGTCCCCAGGAACGCGTCGCCGCCTATGTCGACCGCATGCTCAGCCGGCGCCGCCCGCAACGCTTCAAGGCAACCGCGGAGGAGCTGGAGGCGATTGCCGCGGCGGCCGCCCTGGCCACCGCGCGGCCCGGCGCCGACCTCCCCCATCCGGGCTTCGTGGAGCAGCTGGGGCGCCGCCTGCGAGCCGAGCTGGACCCGCCCCGGACCGGTGCCGGCTGGCTGAGCCGGCGCACTCTTCTGCAGGCCGCCGGCGCGTCGGCGGCGGCGGCGGTGGTGGGAGCTGTCGCCGACCACGCCATCGTGGCCGAGCTGTCAGCCCGGGAGTCGACCGCCCTGGTGCCCACCCAGGGCAGCTGGCGGCCGGTGGCGGCCGTGGAGCAGCTGCCGGCGGGCGAGGTGATGCCGGTCGACACAGGGTCCATGAAGGTCCTGGTCGTCAACGAGGGCGGCCGCATCCACGCCCTCTCGGGGGCCTGCACGCACCTGGGCTGCACCCTCCAGCCCGAGGCCCAGACCGGCCGTATCACGTGCCCCTGCCACCGCACGGCGTTCTCGCTCGGCGGCCAGGTCGTCGAGCACCGGCTGGCGCAGTCGCCGGGCGCGCTGCCGGCGGTCGAAAGCCGCATCCGGGAAGGCCAGATCGAGGTCTTCGTGGTGTAACCGGCACTCTTCCCCGCCTGGCGGGGAAGTACCTCCCGGCGAAGCCGGGAGGGGATGGGGGGCGCGGTAGGCCCAGCGCCCCCTCCGGCCTGCTGCGCAGGTCCGGCACTCTTCCCCGCCTGGCGGGGAAGTACCTCCCGGCGAAGCCGGGAGGGGATGGGGGGCGCGATAGGCCCAGCGCCCCTCCGGCCTGCTGCGCAGGCCCGGCACTCTTCCCCGCCTGGCGGGGAAGTACCTCCCGGCGAAGCCGGGAGGGGATGGGGGGCGCGATAGGCCCAGCGCCCCCTCCGGCCTGCTGCGCAGGCCACCTCCCCGCCAAGCGGGGAGGAGTTTCCGGGACGTCAGGCGCGGCCGCGGGCCAGGTCGATCAGGCGCTCCAGGATGCGGCCGCCGTCCGCGCGAAGCCCGTTGTGCTCGTACCCGTTGGTGATCCAGGGGCGCAGGCCGCGGATCTGGGCGGCGGTCTCCTCTGAGAGCTCCCGCGGCACGTACATGTCGTTGGCGTAGATCGCCGCCGCCACCGGGACATGGTTGCGCGCCAGCTGCCCGGGGTCGTAGAGACGCGGCCATTCCCGCCGGGCCAGGATCTCGCTTGCCTCGCGCAGCGGGCGCAGGGCGCCGTGATCCTCGAAGAGCCAGGAGTTGACGTGCTCACCCAGGAACAGCTCCGGGTTCTCGAACTCGGGCGGCAGCAGCCGGTCGGCCGACCAGCCGGTCGCGCCCCCGTCGGCCCAGCAGGCCTCGTGGATGACCGCGTAGAGCGGATTGCGCGCGTAGGTGGTCGCCCGCTCCAGGTCGTGCAGGAAGGCGGGCGAGTCGTGCGGCAGCTCGAGGATGTAGTGGAGGTTCTCGGCGCCGTCGCTCATCCCCAGCTGGCCTCCCAGCTGGCGCAGCCGGCGCCCGCTGAGGCGGTCGCCGGCGGGCAGGCGGACGTCCTCGGACTGGAGCCGGCGGTGCAGGTCGCGGACCCGCAAACGATCGCCGGGGTAGCGCTCGTAGTAAGCGCGGTTGCGCTCCAGCACGCTGCGGTAGGTGGCGCGGTAGACATCGTCGATGCGCGGCCCCAGCGGCGGCAGCCCGCCCGTGATGAAGGCCTCGCGCAGCCCGTCCGGCGCCCAGGAGAGGTAGGTGGTCACGCACAGGCCGCCGAAGCTCTGGCCGAGCACGCTCCAGCGCTCGACTCCCAGCTCGCCCCTAATCCACTCGGCATCGCGCACGATGGCGTCGGCCCGGAAATGGGAGAGGTATTCCGCCTGCGCCTCGGGGCTCAGGCCGGGCAGGGCGCCGACCGGCGACGACCGGCCGGTGCCGCGCTGGTCGAGCATCAGCACCCGGTATTCCTGCAATGCGCGGGGAAGCCAGCCCGGGCTGGTGGGCAGCCCCTGCGGACGCGGCGCCTCGCCGCCGGGACCACCCTGGAAGAAGACCAGGAAGGGCCGGTCGCGACCGTCGGGGTGGGCGACCTCGCGCACGAAGACGGCGATACGCTCGGCGTCGGGCCGCCCGTGATCGAGTGGGACCGAGAACTCGTGCTCGGTCAGGACGAGACCCGGTGTCGCGATACTGGCCACGCTTCAGCTCCCCGGAGGGAGACGTTACCGTGGCCGCGACCCTCGGGTCAGCCGGTCAGGGCTGGAGGTCCGCTCTTGGCGAAGTGGTTGGCAGCGTCTGCCCGCGCGGCGGGGGCGCTGACCTGGACCCGCGCCGCCGCCGCCAGGGCGGCGCCCGGCTCGCGCGCGCAGGAGATGCTGCAGTACAGCCAGCCGGCTCGCAGCACGGGCCCGCCGGCTATCTCACCGGCACAGGAGGCGCAGAAGGCGGTCATGCCACGATCCTGCGCGCTACGGCAGGCCGCGTCTTCGTGAGCGGCACACGATTTGATCTGCAGTTCCCACAGCCGTCGCCGACAAGCGGCCGGCAGGTCGGGACCATACCGCTGCCACCGCGACGAGCAGCGCCAGGACGCCCAGCAGGGGCCCGGCTATGAGGAAGATGGCGACCACGTCCAGCGCGGTTTCGATCGGCACTCAGGACACCGCCTTGACGCCGGCGGCGCCCGGCGAGCCGTAACGCCGCATCACGCCTCGCACCCAATCCCGGGTCTGCCCGGTCTCGTGGGCGAGCCGGTTCAGCCCCCAGCCCTGGGCGCGACGGTGGGCGAAGTAGTCGGCGAAGCAGCCGAAACCGTGTCGCCTGGCGATGCTGCGCTCGAGCAGGAGGCGCTCCCGCACGTGCCGTCTGAGGTCGGGACCGGCCAGACGAACGACTGGGTCCTGGTCACGCTGGTCGTCGATTGGCCACGGCATCTTGCCCTAATAGAGATGCCCGAGAGCGGGCCTTGCGCCTACGTGCGGAGAGCACGGGCGGGGGCGGATGAACCTCGTGCCAGCCGAACGGGGAGGCCGGCGGCGCAAAGAAAAGCGCCGGCGCCCCAGCTGGGGCGCCGGCGCTCGGCTCAGCTGGTGAGGCTAAATGGCCTCGGGAGCGACGGCGGCCAGCAGCATGGGATGGTAGGCGTCGAGCGCGTTCTCGTACTCCACCATCAGCTCTTCAGCCGCGTCCATCGCATCCCGGAGCGAGCCGGCTTCGACCTCGAAGGCCAGCTCGTAGCGACCTTTGTGTCCAGCAACGGCGTGGAACCCGAGGTAGCCGGGAAGGCGCGAGATCGAACGCACGTCGGGGTCGGATGCTGAGATCGGTTTTGCAACTTCGAGTGGCACGTTGACGACATATGTCATGGCGTGACACTAGCACGAACTTTTGCGTTTGAAAATTGTGCGAATCACACGTTGCAATTCGTACATACGAGCTGAGCGCTCAGTTGGAGCTGGCGAAGAGCAGCATCACCTCCCTGGCTTCGTCGAAGGCCATCGGGGGCTCGAAAGCTCCCGAGCGGGTGAGCGGCAGCACCGGCGCCCGCTCGGCGGGGACCTGGGTCCAGGACCGGGAATCCCAGGTCCAGGTGAGCGTCCGGCAGGCGGTTCGATCACAGGCCGAGGCGTCCTGCTGGACCAGCATGACTGCGCTCCGCAGCGGATCGTAGGCGGCGGTCCCGGATGTGATCGCCGGCTGCTGGTGCGGCAGCCAGCGACTGCCGTCCCAGGTCCAGGTGAAGCGGCCGCCCAGGTAAACCAGCTGGCCTCGGGCGCGGTCGTACACGAGACCGGCGCCGGCGCCGGCCTCGGCGAAATCGATTCCCTTTCCGACCTCAGCCCAGCGCCCGCCGTCCCACGCCCAGGTGGCGCTGGAGAGCGCGAAGACCAGCAGGCCGCGGCCCTCGTCATACCCGACCGCAAAGGTCGCCGGCGCCGCGGCGGAATCCCGCCGGGGCACGTTCGGAGCGCCGGCCAGGGCCAGGTTCGACCATTCGGCCCCGTCCCAGCTCCAGGCCTGGCCGACGCCGTTGACGTACACGACGCGGCTCAGCCGGACGTCGTAGACCATGGCTCCCAGCCCGACCTCGGCGGGGGCCGATCTCGGGGAGCGGGCCTGCCAGCGCCGGCCGTCCCAGGTCCAGGTCTGGTTGACCTGTGCGAGACAACCGCCGGTAAAGCCCATGACCAGCTTGCCGCAGCCGTGGTCCCAGAGCACCAGCACGCCGCCGGCGCGGTCGTACGCCATGTCGGCGTGGTTGCTGTAGGGACCGGCGCCGGCCACCGGCAGCAGGCTGTAGCCGGCGCCGTCCCAGCTCCAGAGCGCGGGCGCCGCCGCGCTTCCGTTCCCATAGAGCGGAGTCGCCGGCTGGCCGCCGCGCATCGACACCCAGGTCGCGGCCGACATGCCCAGGGCGAGCGCGCTCATCGCCAGCAGCGCCACGATTCGGGCGCGGCGATCGAGCACCGACCAGCCGCCGGGCGCGGCGGATGGATACGCCTGGGTCGGCCACATGGCCGCACTTTAAAGCGCCGGTCGCGCGCGAGTCCGCGTGTCGTGCCAACAGTCCAGAGCGCCCGCAATTCGTGTCAAACAACCGACGCCAGGGCAGCCTTTTCCGGTCCCTAGCGCCGTAGGAGATGCTCCCCGGCCGACCCTAGTCTGGGCAGACCGAGGCCGCCCACGACCAGGCGGCCAACACCCTATCTGGGGAGGAGGAAATCCTTTTGAACCTGTCCGTGTTTCTCGATCTGACGCCCGCCCCGTCGTGGCTGGACCCAGGGCATACGGCCTGGCAGCTGGTGGCCGCGACCCTGGTCGGCCTGATGAGCGTGCCCGGCCTCGCGATCCTGTACTCGGGGCTGATGAAGCGCAAGTGGGCCCTGAACTCGGCCCTGATGGTCCTCTACGCGTTCGGCGCGACGCTGGTCGTGTGGTCTTTCTGGGCATTCAAGATGTCCTTCGGGACGCAGCTGACGGACGTGCTTCACTTCGTCGGCCAGCCGGGGACGATTCTCTCGCCGGGTGACCTGCAGGGCCAGGCGGTGATCCCCCTGCTCAAGGGCGCGATCCCCGACATCAAGTTCCCGCTCTCCGCACTGGCCTACTTCCAGTTCGTGTTCGCGGCCATCACCGTGATCCTGCTGGCCGGCTCCATCCTGGGCCGCACCAGCTTCAAGGCCTGGATGCTCTTCGTCCCGCTCTGGATCACGGTGGTCTACTCGGTCAACGCCTTCAGCATCTGGGGTGGCGGCTGGATCGGCGCCTTCCCCTCCTGGCTGAGCGGGATCGCCGGCGCGGGCGCGCTCGACTTCTCAGGCGGCTACGTGATCCACGTCGCGGCCGGCGTGTCAGGCCTGGTTGCGGCCTCGGTGATCGGCCCGCGCATCCTCACCGACCGCGAGAACAACCGGCCCAGCAACCTGATCGCGGTGATCACCGGCGCCGGGCTGCTCTGGCTGGGCTGGAACGGCTTCAACGGCGGTGACCCCTACTTCGCGGGCGCCGACGCCTCGGCAGCCATCCTGAACACCAACCTCGCCGCGGCCACCGCCATGATCGTCTGGATGTTCCTGGACGTCTTCATCGTCGGGAAGGTCACCGTGGGCGGCATGGTCAACGGCATGGTCGCGGGGCTCGTGGGCGTCACCCCCGCGGCCGGTTTCGTGGACGGCTACGGCGCCTTCGCGATTGGCGTGGCGGCCGGCGTGATTCCCTTCCTGACCTTCAACTACCTGGTCAAGCTGCCGCCCTTCAACCGCATCGACGACACCCTGGGCGTGGTGCACACCCACCTCGTCGCGGGCGCGGTGGGCGGCCTCATGGTGGGCCTGCTCGCCGACCCCAACGTGATCGTTTACCCCGGGACCGGGAAGACGGCCGCCTTCGCCGCGACCGGCCTGCTGTTCGGCAACCCGCAGCAGTTCCTGGCCCAGGTCATCGGACTCGTCTTCGTCCTGGTCTGGGACGGCGTCCTGACCTTCGTCCTGCTGAAGCTGATCTCACTGGTGGTTCCGCTTCGGCTCACCGACAAGCAGCTGGAACTGGGCGACGAGGCCGTCCACGGGGACGCCGCCTACGAGCTCATGCCGGTGCCGCCGGGCGCTCCCTCCCCGGCGCCGGCCCACGCGCAACCGACGCCGACCTTGGCCTGACAAGCGACCACCACGACGTATATCGGCCGGGGCCACCCGCCGGGGGTCCCGGTCACCTTTCTCTCAGGCGATATAGGGCCAGCGCGCCGCGCCCAGCTCGCGCGAGACGCCGCGCGCGGCCTCGGCCACCGCGGCCGAAAGCCCCTTGGCGGGGCCGCGCGGAAGAATCCGCTCCGTCTCACCCACGACCCCGATCGCGCCCACGGCATGGGCGGCGTGGTCGAAGATGGGTGCGGCCAGGCTCGACTCCCCGAGGATGGCCTCGTCCCGCTCGGTCGCGATGCCGGCCGCTCGGATCGTCTCCAGCTCGCGCCGCAGGGCCGCCGCGCTGGGAGTTCGCTTGGTCAGCTTGGGCAGCGATTCCGAGAGCAGGTCCTCGATCAGCTGGCGCGGCTGGAAGGCAAGGATCGCCTTTCCGAAAGAGGTCGCGCGGTGATGATGAAACCGAAAGCGAAGGAGATGCCGAGGAGGTCCGCCTCCCCCTTGCCGCGTTGTGTTCGACAATGTCGAACTTCTTTCGGCGAAACCTAGTCTCGGGCACGACGGTTTGTCAATGACCAATTTCGACCCCCCGCGCTGGGGAACGAGGCGGCGAGCTCCGAGCTCTCGGTTAGGGGGTGCCCTGGCGCCGCAGCGTGCTCAGCCTGAGCCGCACCTGCTGCTGCTTGTCGAGGACCCGGGCCAACAGCGCCGGCGGGCGGAGGTCATCGCCGCCGGCAAGCCCGAGCTCGTGGACGAGCTGCGTCAGGCGTCCCGGGAGTGCGGTCTCCTCGTCCAGGTTCATCCGCTCCAGGGCCTCCAGCAGGTCGTCGAGGTCCCTAAGCTGCAGAGCCAGCTGGGATCGGTTGATCAAGTGCCCTCGATCACGGGCCCTGCTACCAACGCCGTTCCACCTCGAACCTCTGGAGTCGAGACCTGATCTCCGCCAGCTCTCGCTTGGAGTCCTGGGACAGGCTCTTCAGCCGCATCATGAACTCGATCGACTCCAGGACGAAGGCGAGGTCGTCCTCGTCGTCGATCTCGGGGGGTGGCGGCGGCTCACTCACTAACAGCGGGGCGTGGTGCGGGCTGCTCGGCGTGCGGATTTCCGTTCAGCGCCGCCAGCTTGGCCTGCCAGAACGCGAGCCGCTTTTCGAACCGTGCGACCTGCAGCTCCAGGACGCGGACATCGGCTCGCTCCAGCTCGTCCTGCGCCTCCTGCGACTGGCGCTCCATCATGTCCTTCAGATTGGCGATCAGCTGATGCTTGGTCTCGCGTAGCTGGCTGTAGACGTCGATCCAGTGGGCGGCATCGGCGCTCAGCTGGCTGCCCGGCTCCTCGCCCGGGAGCAGTCGCGTCTGATCGGTGGCCATCTGCACGGCCTCTTCTTCCTGGTCCGGCACCCTACCGACTCCCTTTCCCTCAAATGCTTGCGGTCGCGGCCAAAGGCCACTGGAGCCGGCAGGATCCCTGAGAGATGAAACCAAGCGGAGGCAGCGGTGCGGCGTACATACCCAGAATCCGGCGCCTGGAACCACAGGGCACGGACTAGCGAGGCGGCCGGCCCACCCGCTGGTAGAGGTTGGCCTGGACCAGCCGGCCGTCGGCGAGCTCGACCGAGACCACCGTCCGCGGCCAGCTCTTGCCCTCGAACCAGTCGAGATGGGACCAGAGCTGGGGCAGCTCGGCGGAGTGGAAGACCTTCACCAGGTGGCGGGGCCCGTCAGGGCTGTACCAGAAGGCCGGATACCCCTCCTCCTCGCCGCGGTGGCCGTGGACCCAGCCATCCAGCCACTCGCCGGGAACCTCCGCCAGCAGCCGGTGATTGACCTCGCCGGGGCGCAGGGTGCCATACGCCGCCAGCAGGTGGTCGGTCTCCATCTCGGGCCCATGCATAGCAGATCGGCCTCCGCGGCACGCGCAAAATCAGCTGAGTGAGCCGCGGCCGGGTCATTGAGAACGCCGCCAGCGGAGAGCGGATCGCGGGGTGACCGCGGTACCTGGACGCTTTCGCCCGAATCCTGGATTCGGCCTGACCATCTCGGACGCCGGTTGGCGCTCGAGATGTCGACCATCATTCTCGATGTGACATCGACAGGAGGTGGCGCCGGCACCCCGCCGGGCGAGGTCTGGCTGCACCCCTCTCCGCGCCTGGCTTCGATGCGCCGCGCGGAAGTGGCCGCGGCCACCGCGCTTTCCGCCCTGCTGGTCCTGGTCTTCACCGTCTGGGCTGCGCTGGCGGGAGCCCGCAACCTGGTCCCGGGCCTGGTGCTGCTGGTCGGCGTGGCGGTGGCGGGGTTTCTAACCGACAGGTTTGCGCAGCGACGCGTCCGCGCCTGGGCGTACTGCGAACGCGACGAGGACCTGCTGGTCCAGCGCGGGGTGATGATCTCGCGGCTCTCGGTGGTGCCCTACGGGCGCATGCAGTTCATCGACGTGGTCGCCGGGCCGATCGAGCGTGCCTACGGCTTAGCCACCGTGCGGATGCACACCGCGGCCGCCGCCAGCGACGCTCATCCCGGGCCTGAGCCAG